>ULQC01039552.1_pt1 | contig 149644 bp, 140 predicted proteins | sample 1954091 | NCBI WGS metagenome assembly ULQC01 (sample SAMEA4835645, study PRJEB28245) | human gut metagenome | biome: gut microbiome; material: fecal sample | place: Denmark | collected 2008
AATGGAAAGGAAAAAGAAGAATTGAAAAAATGGCTGGAATGTAAAGCAGGAGAGAGCTTTAATAAAAGAAATTTTGAAAAGTTACTGGAGTTGTTGAAAAAATATGGTTCAGAATATTATTTTAATAGAAAAACAATAGCAAATACTTTCGGTATTTCAGAGAACGCAGCATCAAGAATTATCAGAAAATCGATGGACTGTGGAGTTATGCGAAAGGAAAAAAATGGCGAGTATTATTTTAATAAGTGATAAGTATTTGAGAAGAAGGATAAACAATATGATATAATCTTTTCATAAAACAATTGGAGGTAGTTGTATGTCAAGTGCAGCACAGAGAGCCGAATTACAATCAAAGATATGGAAAATAGCCAATGAAGTCCGTGGCTCAGTGGATGGCTGGGACTTCAAACAGTATGTTTTAGGAACTCTTTTTTACCGTTTTATAAGTGAGAATTTTACCAACTATATTGAAGGCGGAGACATCAGTATCAATTATGCAGAGTTGGACGATTCGATTATAACTGAAGAGATTAAAGATGATGCTGTTAAAACTAAAGGCTATTTCATTTATCCCAGCCAGTTGTTTTGCAGAATAGCAAAGAGCGCCAATACAAATGAAAGCCTCAATACCGATCTAAAAACCATATTTGATGAAATTGAAAATTCTGCAAGCGGCTATCCTTCTGAACGAGATATCAAAGGGCTGTTTGCTGATTTTGATACAACAAGTAACAGATTGGGAAATACGGTAAAAGATAAAAATACGCGTCTTGCAGCTGTTATCAAAGGCGTGGAAGAACTTGATTTCGGTGATTTTCAAGATAATCAAATAGATTTGTTTGGCGATGCTTATGAGTTTTTGATTTCCAATTATGCGGCTAACGCCGGGAAATCCGGCGGCGAATTTTTTACACCGCAATGTGTCTCAAAGCTTATTGCGAAGCTTGCGCTTTACGGACAGACTACCATTAATAAGATTTATGACCCGGCGGCTGGTTCCGGCTCATTGCTGCTTCAGGCTAAAAAACAGTTTGATGAGCACATAATCGAGGACGGATTTTTTGGCCAGGAGATAAATCATACGACATATAATCTCGCGCGTATGAACATGTTTTTGCATAACGTAAATTATGATAAATTTAATATCGCGCTAGGAAATACGCTTACGGATCCGCAATTTAAAGATGAAAAACCTTTCGACGCGATCGTGTCAAATCCGCCATATTCCATTAATTGGATCGGCAGTGACGACCCAACTCTTATTAATGACGAACGCTTTGCACCGGCAGGAGTATTGGCGCCCAAATCTAAAGCCGACTTTGCGTTCATCCTTCATTCCCTCAGTTATCTTTCCGGCAAGGGACGGGCAGCAATCGTATGCTTTCCGGGTATATTTTATCGTGGCGGTGCAGAACAAAAAATCAGAAAGTATCTGGTAGATAATAATTTTGTGGAAACAGTTATTTCCCTTGCTCCAAATCTTTTTTATGGCACTTCAATTGCTGTCAATATAATGGTTCTCTCAAAACATAAGACCGATACTAAAATTCAATTCATAGATGCAAGCGGTGAAGACTTTTATAAAAAGGAAACAAATAATAATATTTTGACAGACGAACATATCGAAAAAATAATGCAATTGTTTGCCGGCAAAGAAGACAAAGAATATGTTTCTGCTTCTGTAGATAAGGATGAAATCGCAAAAGAAAATTACAACTTATCTGTAAGTTCCTACGTTGAAGCAAAAGATACGAGAGAAGTTATAGACATAGATGCTTTGAATGCTGAAATTAAAAAGACGGTGAAAAACATAGACAGGCTTCGCTGCGAAATAGATAAGATAATTGCCGAAATTGAGGGATAGCGATGGAAAAAGAACTGAATTTTTTAATATACAATACGCCTGATGAAGACGTGACTATTCATGCGGCAGTAAAAGATGAATCCATCTGGCTGACTCAAAAGGCAATGGCAGAGCTGTTTGGCTGTTCTACCGATAATATCTCTTTGCATTTAAAAAATATTTTTGCGGAAGGTGAACTGGATAAAAATTCAGTTACCGAGAAATTCTCGGCAACTGCCTCAGATGGGAAAAATTATCTTATGCAGTTTTATAATCTTGACGCAATCATTTCAGTAGGATATCGAGTTAATTCGCGAAAAGCTACAAAGTTCAGGATGTGGGCAACAGGCATTCTGAAGGAATATATGATAAAAGGCTTCGCGATGGATGACGAACGCTTAAAGCAGGGAAAAACAGCCTTTGGCAAGGATTACTTTAAAGAACTGCTTGAGAGGGTTCGCTCTATTCGCGCGAGCGAGCGAAGAATATGGCAGCAAATTACTGACATATTTGCCGAGTGCAGTATCGACTATGATAAAGACTCTCAAATAACACACGACTTTTATGCTATGGTTCAAAATAAATTCCATTATGCAATTACTGGTCAAACGGCTGCAGAGATCATCGATGCAAATGCAGATCATACAAAAGAAAACATGGGCTTGGTTACATGGAAGAATTCTCCGGATGGCAGAATATTGAAATCTGATGTGACTATTGCGAAAAATTATCTTAATGAAAAGCAGATTCGTCAACTGGAGCGGACGGTAACAGGCTATTTTGATTATATTGAAGATTTAATCGAGCGGGAAAATACATTTACTATGGCCGAGTTCGCGTCCAGTATCAATGAATTTTTAGCTTTCAGAAGATATGATGTGCTAAAAGGGAAGGGGAAAATATCAAAGAAGGACGCCGATAATAAGGCAACTGCCGAATACGACCGGTTTAATAAGACGCAGAAGATTACATCGGATTTTGATAAAGAGGTAAAACGATTGCTGCAAGGAAACGAGGAAAACAGATGAGCAAGTTAGATGAATTAATACAAGAGCTGTGTCCGGATGGGGTGGAGTATATAGCGATAGGCGATGTTTAAAACCAATTTTAGCGTTGAAAGCAAAGAATTTCAAAATTATTACAGAGATCTTTCTAACCGCATGAAGAATCAAGAAATAGACCTTTTGATAGTTGTTGGCATGTTTTTGACGGGGTTTGACGCTCCAACGCTGAATACGCTCTTTGTAGATAAAAATCTTCGCTATCATGGGCTTATGCAAGCGTTTTCCAGAACTAACCGTATTTATGATTCGACAAAAGCTTTCGGCAACATCGTTACATTTAGAAATCTGGAGCAGGCGACGATCGATGCCATAAAGCGCTTTGGAGAAGATGGCGACACAAAAAATATAGTTTTGGAAAAAAGTTATAAAGAATATTTGGAAGGCTTCAAGGATCTCATTACAGGTGAGGTATGCCGTGGCTATACGAATGTGGTAAGGGAATTGAATTCACGCTTTGCGGATGTTGAAGAGATTGTTACAGAACATGATAAAAAAGAATTTGTTAAGCTGTTCAGCGAATATCTGAGAATAGAAAATATTTTGCAAAACTATGACGAGTTTACCTGCTTAAAAGAATTACAAAAAATTGATTTAAACGATGCTGAGGCAGTAAGAAAATTTAAGGCTACGTATTTCGTCACCGATGAAGATATTAAAGCTATGCAGTCGACAGACGTATTGGAAGAAAGAACCGTTCAGGATTATCGCTCCGCGTATAATGACATCCGTGAGTGGCTTCATCGCGAAAAAGAAGGGAGAGATAAAGCAAACTCAAAAATTGACTGGGACGATGTAGTCTTTGAAGTTGAATTATTAAAATCTCAAGAGATAAATTTGGATTATATCCTTGAGCTGATTTTTGAGAAGAATAAAAAGACAAAGGATAAAAATGATTTGATTGAAGAAATACGCCGTATAATACGCTCAAGTACCGGCAACCGCGCTAAGGAAAGCCTGATTGTAGACTTTATAAATCAAACAGATTTAAATGAAATACGCGATAAGGCAAGCGTTATTGACGCGTTTTTTCAGTTCGCTCAAAAAGAACAGAAAAAAGAAGCAGAAGCGTTGATAATTGAGGAACAACTCAATGAGGAAGCCGCGAAACGATATATTTTTATGTCCTTAAAAAGAGAGTACGCTAGCGAGAACGGAACAGATTTAAATGAGGCTCTCCCTAAAATGAGCCCTCTCAATCCACAATATCATGGAAAGAAGCAGCGAGTGTTTGAAAAAATATCTGCTTTTGTGGAAAAATATAAGGGAGTAGGCGGGACAATTTAACCGGGAGAACTATACAAATTCACTTCACAAGTGATATAATATTATCATAAAAAACAATGACTTATAAGCGCAGGCAAAATTGCTCAGCAAGAAAGGAAGGATAGTATGGGATTTTTAGATTCATTTAATGACGAAGAAGGTAAAATTAGCAAAAATTCAGGAAAGTATCGCGTAATGCAGATCGTTTTAAGAGAAAAATTCGTTGGAAAGGGTTCAAAAAATTTTCGTGAAATAGAAGACCTTTGCAATGAGCAGTATGCAGAAGGATATCGCTTGCATACTTTCGCGCAGTCCACATCAAATTCAGCAGGCATTGGAGGAGGAGACCGAACTGTTTGTAACCTTGTATTTGAGCGCATGGATTGATTAAAAATTAAGAGGCAACAGAGGAAATGACAGAAGAAAAAAAGAAGGCGTATTCTGAGAAGTATGCTCAAATAAAAGCTAAAATAAATCAGGCAATGGGAAACTACAAGGGTGAGATGATAAAGCTCAGTGACTGTATAGCTGACAATCCTGAGCTTCCTGGACAAGAATTTGAAACATCGAAAAAAGTAGTTTCCTTGTTGCGAGAACACGGATATAATGTAGAATATCCGTTTGCTGGCAGCAATTCAGCTTTCAGAGGCGTTTTCGGAGCTGATAAGCACAAGTATAAAATAGCCATATTGGCTGAATATGACGCGCTGCCTGAGCTAGGACATGCATGCGGACACTGCCTTTCATGCGCGGCATCGGTATTGGCGGCATTATCTCTTAAAGACTTGCAAGACGATTTGAATGCAGATATCCACATTATAGGAACTCCGGATGAGGAGCACAGAGGATATAAATGCGTAATGTGCAATCAAGGGATTTTTGATAAATATGACATGGTCATCATGGTTCACATGTATAACAGTAATTGGATCATGCCGAAACTTAAAGCAGTAGATGAGTTCATATATGAGTTTGAGGGAAAAGCTGCTCACGCTTCGGCAGCGCCATGGGAAGGTCGCAACGCGTTAAACGGAGTCCAGCTTATGATGCACGCTATTGATATGCTGAGACAGCATACAAGGCCTGAGGCACAGTTCCATGGCATAGTTTCCTATGGAGGGGCAGCGCCCAATATCGTGCCGGAAAAAAGCTCACTTAAACTTTTTGTCAGGGCCGATGGAAAGGAATATCTGGAGGAGCTTATAGGGCTGGTGGATGACTGCGCGCGGGGCGCTGCCATTGCTACGCAGACCACATTTAAAAAAATTCCTCAAAAGTATCATTATTATCTGAACCTTCGCGATAATAAAACGGGCGCGGACGCGTTGAGGGAGGTCTTCGATGAGCTGTGTCTTGTGGAGAATTACCCGGAAGGAGCTATTTTTGCGTCTTCAGATATAGGCAACGTAAGTTATGTTTGCCCTGCTTTCCAGCCATGTTTGCAGGTGATAGATAATGCAACCATACATACAAGGGAGTTTGAGAGAGCCATGAAAACTGACAAGGCTCATCAATCTATAGTGACAGCTGCACGTATAATATCATGGCAGATAGCGAAGATATTCAGTGATGAAGAGAAAATCGCTGCTATGAAAGCAGATTTTTGTCGCCTTCCATGAGGCGCAGGAAACTGCAAATAGAAAAACATTGATTTAAACGGACACTTTAGCCTCAATTAAAATGTTGTAATATTTTTAAGAATTTAAAAATATTACAACATTTATGTAAAAAATCGGGCCTAAACGGGTGGTAAAGGGGCAGGATGTTGCATTTTTTTATAATTTTCTCAAAATATACAACTTTTTTCAAAAAATGTTGTATATTTTTTTGCTTCTGGAAATAATTACAACATCTCACTTGCTTGGACGTCTGGCAAAAGCCATTTTCTATAGATTTACTGACAAAATCACAAAAAATTAAAAATTTTGTCAGTGTTGCAAGGTTCATGCTACATTAAAAGATTTTACTATTGCATTGCAGATCTTGACCGTAGGAAAGCCGTGACCTGCATATACGATTTATTTTAAGTCAAGAGGAAGAAATCGCTTCAGCTATACGTTCCATGCCTAATTTGACCATAGACCTCGGCATAGCCAAATTGAGCCGAACATAGCCTTGGGCATTGCTGACGAATAAAGAATCGCCGCTTTCCAGCAAAACTCCTGCCTTGTTGGCAAAAAACAGAGATAAGTTCTCTTCATCAGGAAGAGTATTGCCGAAATCTATCCACGCAAAATAGGTGGCTTCAGGCATTCGGAACGAGGCCGACGGTATATTTTCCTCGAGAAACTCTTTAACAAAATTGAGATTACCGTCGATATAAGCTTTCAGCTCGCTTAACCACTGAGCCCCTTCTTGATAAGCGGCTTGGTGGGCTGCCAGAGACAGGGGATTGATAGCGCTGCGGGTTTTATCACGAGCTACGAATCTTTTTCGCTCTTCAGCATTTCGGATTATGATGTCTGAGAAGCATAGACCGGCCAGATTAAAAGTTTTGCTTGCTGACATGCAAGTCACGAGACGGTCATAGTCAGTCATGATTTTGCCCATAGGAATATGCTTCAAACCGGTGCGCAGAAGGTCGCAGTGGATTTCATCTGATACTATCCATAGACCGTATTTTTCGCATGTTTGGGCGATGTGTTGAAGCTCAGATTCTGTCCAGACGCGGCCTGTTGGATTGTGAGGATTGCACAGCATCAGCATTTTCACATCCGGATCGGAAGCTTTTTTGTCAAAATCGTCAAAATCTATTTCAAATCCGGAATCTTTTTTCTGCAAAGGCGAACAAACCAGCTGCACTTGGTTGTATGTACAGGCGTGAAGAAAGTGGCTGTATGCCGGCGTCATGGTGAGAACCTTTCCGTTGCAAGGTTTTACCAGGTCTTCAATAAGCTGATAAAGAGCAGGGATTATGCCCTGGGAAAAGGTCAGCTCTTCTTTAGGAAAGATCCAATCGTAATTATCGAGACACCATTTATGAAAAGCATCATAATAATCCGAGTCATAGACTCCTGTATAACCTAAAATCTTCTTGTCCACTCTGTCTTTGATGGCTTGCCTTATTTCCGGAGCTACGGCGAAGTCCATATCGGCTATCCACATTCTGATGAATTCATCATCGGCGTATGGAAATTTTTTGTCAGGCCCGCATTTGAATATATAAGAGCGCCAGCCTTCTACGTTTTGAGAATTGGTATTTTTTCTGTCGATTATCTCATCAAAATTGTATTTCATTTTGTCGTTCCTCCCAGGATACTTTGATAAAGAATCATGTTTTCAGATATCTGTTATATTACCTGTTTATTATATCACTGAAAGAGTTCCAAAGAAAGAAATCATTGAATTATTAAATTTACAAGTATATAATAAACAAGCGTGTGAAAATGGAAACTAATGTGAAATGGGAGGAAACTTTATAATGAGTAGAGAAAATTTCCAGTCTAGGCTGGGGTTCCTACTGGTAAGCGCCGGATGTGCCATCGGAATAGGAAATGTGTGGAGATTTCCTTATGTGGCAGGCGAAAACGGGGGCGGTGTGTTCGTGTTGTTTTACCTGCTTTTTCTGCTTGTCATGGGAGTACCTGTACTTACAATGGAATTGGCTGTGGGCCGTGCCAGCAGAAAAAGCGCGGTCAACGGATATAAAAGCCTGGAGCCAAAAGGAAGCAAATGGCATATTCACGGATGGTTTTGCATGTTGGGCTGCTACCTTCTGATGATGTATTACACCACGGTATCAGGCTGGATGACAAGTTATTTTACAAAATTTGTCGCAGGTGATTTTTCTTCAGGGATGAGTTCTGAAGAGGTGGGAAATGTATTTCAGGATATGCTTGCAAGCCCCGGAGAAATGGGCTTTTGGATGGCGGCTACAGTGCTGGTAGGCTTTATCGTATGCAGCTTTGGACTGCAGAAAGGTCTGGAGCGCATATCCAAGTTTATGATGGTAGCTTTGCTTATTCTGATAGTTATTTTGGCCATAAACAGCGTAACGCTGGAAGGGGCTATTGAGGGAGTTAAGTTCTATTTGCTTCCTGACTTTGAAAGAGCTTCTGAAGTAGGCATAGGCCAGGTCATGATGGCGGCGATGAATCAGTCGTTCTTTACATTGAGCCTTGGAATCGGCGCAATGGAGATATTTGGAAGCTATATGTCCAGAAAGAATACCCTTACGGGAGAAGCAGTTCGCATATGCGGACTGGATACTTTCGTGGCAGTTATGTCGGGAATGATAATCTTCCCTGCATGCTTTTCTTTCGGAGTGCAGCCGGATTCAGGCCCTCCGCTTATTTTCGTTACGTTGCCTAACGTATTTGTAGATATGGCCGGAGGAAGACTTTGGGGAGCGCTATTTTTCCTGTTCATGACATTCGCCAGTTTCACCACGGTTATCGCCGTGTTTGAGAATTTGCTGGCCAGCTGCATGGACAACTTCGGATGGACACGCAAAAAGGCGGTAATCATCAATTTGATATTGGTACTTGCAGCCAGCCTGCCTTGCGTGCTGGGATATAATGTGTGGAGCGACCTTCAGCTGATAGGCGGAAGAAACGTGCTCGATACTGAAGATTTCTTGGTAAGCAATTTGCTGCTGCCTATAGGGTCTTTGATATATCTGCTGTTCTGTGTTACCAAATGGGGTTGGGGCTTTGACAATTATATCGAAGAAGCCAACAAGGGAGCCGGACTTAAGATGTCCAGAAAATTTAAATATTATTTTCAAATAGTCTTACCTGTGCTTATAGTTATCATACTGGTGCAGGGGCTCATATGATAACGCCGGATATTTATTAAATACACTATATATGCGATGAAAGGACTGTATCAACGTTTTTGAACAGTCCTTTTTGATTTACTTTACATGTATTTTACAAACATTTAATGCGTAGGCGGTTTCACTTGTCAGCAGAATCTTATATTATAAGATACCAACATATATCCAGAAAATGTAATTTTATACTGGATTATACTTAAATTTAATTTTTCACCCCGTTTTTTTAAATAACGTTACGTATTATATATAAGGAAGGAAATCGCTTTCATGGAAGAACAACATAAAATCATCCGGCAAGTATATGCGGCGAAAGAGGATGTTAAAGAAGCAGACCTTCTTATCAGTACATATATGCCTTTCATTAAAGCAGAAACCGCGAAATTTTTGAAAAGACCGCCCATTGAGGCCCATGACGATGAGCTCAGCATAGCTATGATGGCTTTTTATGAAGCAATCAATGGCTACTCCAAGACTCGTGGAGCATTCTTCAAATATGCGGCCATGATTATACGAAGCCGTCTCATAGATTATGCACGCAGAGAAAAACGGCATGAAGGCAATATATCTTTAGATTCTGCATCTGAAGAGGAGAACCCTTTAATCGATCGTATCTCTGATAGCAAAGACCATCACGAAACGGTAGAATTAAAAGAATCTACACGTTCGGAAATAGTAGAGCTGACTCGGCAGATGGAAGATTTTAAAGTCAATTTAAGCGACGTAGCGGATAACTGCCCGAAACAGCAAAGAACCCTTTATGCTTGTCATAAAGCGTTGCAGTACGCCCAAGAGAACCCTGAACTTTTGGAAGAACTTTTAAAGACAAAAAGATTGCCGATAAGCAAGCTGTCTGCAGGGTGCGGCATAGAAATAAAAACATTGGAAAGGCATCGCAAATATATGGTGGCTTTGTTGCTGATTCATACCAATGGTTATGAAATCATACGAGGGCACTTAAAACAAGTGATGAAAGGAGTGGCAAGATAATGAGCTATATGGTTATGGAATGTCACCCCGGATATGCGATTTTATTGGATGAAGAGGGGAGATTTTTAAAAGCCGCCAACTTGAGATATGAGGTTGGGCAGACCGTATACGACCCAATATTTGTAAAGGATAATCCTTCTGAGAAAAAACACGGAAAGCTATTGCTTAAGAGCGGTATCTTGGCAGCGGCGGCATGTTTCCTTTTGTTCTTTGGAATCAACTACTACCATAATTATATTGAAGTTTATTCTTCCGTATATCTTGCCATAAATCCGCAAGTGCGGATGGAGCTCAACCGGCAAGGAGAAGTGGTGGAATTGGTCGGCACCAACCAGGATGGAATGACGCTGCTTGAAGGTTATGACGCTGAAAGGAAAGATAAAGCAATAGTAGCAGATGAATTGATTGACAGAGCTATTGACATGGGATTCTTGTCGGAAGGAGGACAAATTTCTTTTTCCATCGATTGTCCTGAAGACGCGCTGTTTCAGCAATACGGTACGGAACTTCGCCAGGAGGTAACAGAGCATTTGAAAGGGCGTATTACCGTTGAAATCGAAATCATCGATTACAAAAAAGGAAGCAATGCAGATAAGAGTGAATCAGGATCGGACTTGGCCGCTTCTCAGGATGTCCAATCTCCGCAAAAACCATCCGGCACATCTGATTCAAGCAGCTCCGCAGCGTCCTCTTCGGACTATGGCAATTCAGATTACGGCCAGAGCAGCAGCGGAAAAGGGAATAGCAGCGGAAATAATCAGAGCGGCGGAAGCAGCCAGAGCAGCGGAGACAGTCAGGCATCGGTCACTCAGCAACCTGAAACACCGCCTCAAAACAGCAACACGGGAGCCGGTAATCAGAGCAACTATGGCAATGATACCAATTATGATGATGGAGGCAGCAATTACAGCGATAGTGACGACAGTGATGATGACAACGGGCAAAGCAATTATGATGATTAAAAAAATTTTATTTGATACCCCGATTTTTGGTAAAGTCATTCGTAATCTGTTAATACAAAGATAAGATAAGAAAGTTTTATAGAAGATGAAAGGAGCAATAAGCATGAAATTAAGAAAAAAGATATTAGTTGCGGTTTCTTCACTGACCGTTATGACGGCAGTACTTCTGTCCGGATGCAGTGCCCCTGCAGCAGAAGAGTCGGCTGTATCTGAGAAAGGAATACTTACTTTAAGTGTAAATCCGGAAATCCAAATCGAATATGACAAAGACGGAAAAGTCTTAGCCCTGACAGGACAAAATGAAGATGGAATTAAAATTGTTGAAGCGTATCAGGATTATATCGGCAAAGACTGTGAAGAAGTTTTGAGAGAATTGGTTGTAAAAATCAACGAGTCAGGTTATTTCGTAGATGATATAGATGGACATAAGAAAAACATAGTACTGAAGCTGGAGCCGGGCTCAGTGCTTCCTGATGATGATTTCCTCATCAACATGAGCACAAGCGCGCAGGACGCCGTTAAAGGTCTCAGCCTGTCTTCAGGAATAGTTACCATAGATGATGATGATTACGACCAGGCTTATGCCAAGGATAACCAGCCTTCTCCTTACATTACTTTGCAAAAAGCACAGGAAATAGCCCTGCTGCAGGCCAACGTCAGCGCATTCGACGCTGTATTTGAAGATAAAGAGTTCGACCATGACGACGGCACACCTGTCTTCGAACTGGAATTCACCGCCAATGGAAACAAATACGAATATGATGTCCATGCGGTTACAGGAAAAGTTATAAAAGCTGAGCATGAGACTATAAGAAACAATGCAAGCGGCAGCGGCAGCACCGCATCTAACAATACAGATTACGGCCCTGGCAACGATGGCGTGACTGACTATAACGACAACAGCTATATCAGCAATAACAACAGCGGTGCTAGCTCAAGCAGCGGCAGCACCGCAAGTAGCAACAGCCATAACGGCAACTCTAATTACAACGGCAATACTAACTACGATGACAACGGTAACACCAATTACAGCGGCAATACCAACTACGATGACAATGGCAGCACTAATTACGACGATAACGGCAATACCAATTATGATGACGGAGGCAGCAATTACAGCGATGACGATGACGACGATGATGATGACAATGATGATTAATCATAAAGCGTCAGATGCTATGCGGCATGAATTAAAGCACCAGATTAACCTTAGGGAAGACCTGGTGCTTTCCCAACGTCTTAGAAAAATCTTTCCTCATGATAAAAACGCAGGGGCAGATGGCACCTATAAGGTTACCAGCCTTTACTTTGACACTCCTTATGATGATGCCTTGAGAGAAAAGCTCAACGGAGTAAACAGAAGAGAAAAATTCCGGCTTCGCTATTACGGAGACGATATTTCATTCATTCGAGTGGAAAAGAAATACAAAGAAAACGGTCTTTGCGGCAAGCGCAGCGCATTGTTGACACCCACACAAGTTCAAAAACTCATTTCAGGAGAATATGAGTTTTTACTTGATACGGAAGAGTCGCTTCTCGCGGAGTTTTACAGCAAGCTGCAGGGAAAAGCTTTGCGGCCTAAAACCGTTGTAAGTTATAGCAGGGAAGCTTTTTGTTATGACCCGGGAAATGTGAGAATTACTTTAGACAGAAACGTTGGGGCGGCTTTCAACGTTGCGGAGTTTTTAAATCCAACTGCGTCTTGCCTAAATGTATTGGGAGATGTCACAGTGCTGGAAGTAAAATATGACAGATTTTTGCCTGAAATTGTAAGAATGGCAGTGCAAGTGGACGGGAGAAAATCTATGGCATGTTCCAAATATGCCTTGTGCCGTCAATGGGATTAGACGAAAGGCGTCACGTCCGTACGTATGATAATGATTATCCGCCGGGAGGAACATATAAATGACATTTCAAGATATTTTTAAATCGGGCTTTATCGAAAATATAGCCAGCGTGTCTGTTCTGGATATGGCTATCGCACTTGTTCTGGCTTTTTTGATGGGAATGTTTATATTTTTCATTTACAAAAAAAGTTACAGCGGAGTGATGTATTCTGCCAGCTTCGGAGTGACTCTTATAGCCCTTTCGCTTATCACCACTATTTTGATTATGACGGTTGCCAGCAATGTGGTGCTGTCGCTGGGCATGGTGGGCGCTCTGTCTATTGTAAGATTCCGTGCGGCCATTAAAGAGCCTATGGACATTGCCTTCCTATTTTGGGCTATCGCTGTAGGTATAGTGCTGGCAGCAGGTTTGATTTTGCTGGCGGTAGCAGGCAGCGTTTTTATCGGCGTAGTGCTTCTGATATTCGCTCAAAAAAAGACGGTGGATTCGCCATATATATTAATAGTACATTGTGAAAACGGACAAATAGAAAAACAGACCAAAGAATTTGTAAAAGCTCATGTTAAAAGGATTAACGTAAAAAGTAAAAGTGTGACAGGCGGCCAAGTTGAGCTGAACTACGAAGTGCGCTTGCAAAATGACGACTGTGATTTTGTCAATGAACTTGAAGCTATGGAAGGCGTTTCCAGAGTAGTGCTTGTTTCATACAACGGGGATTATATGGGATAAAGACATGTTAAACAGCAAGCATATTGATAAGATTTGCATTGCGGCTGCATTGTTGGCCCTGGCGATTACAGTGATTCTGATATTTGGCGATAAACTGGGCATACCTAAGGCCAGCCGGAATCCCGGATATGTATCCAGATTGTTTGACGACAGCCGCGTGCATACGATCAACATTCAGATTGACCGGTGGGACGACTTCATAGAGCAAGCTGAAAAAGAAGAGTATGTTCTTTGCGATGTTAACATTGACGGTGAAGACTTCCGCAATGTAGGTATCAGAGCAAAGGGCAACAATTCCTTAAGTCTGACGGAGGAATACGGGCTATGCAGGTATAGTCTAAAGCTGGAGTTCGACCAGTTTGTAGACGGCGGAAATTATTACGGCCTGGATAAATTTTCGTTAGATGCGTCTTTTCAGGATAACAGTTATCTGAAAACATATATGGCGTATGATATGATGAGCTTTATGGAAGTGCCTGCTCCGCTATGCAGTTATGTATGGGTGCAGGTAAACGGCAAGGATTGGGGTTTGTTCCTGGCAGTTGAGGAGCCGGAAGAGTCTTTTGCTCTTAGAAATTTCGGCAGGGATTACGGGCAGCTTTACAAACCTGACTATCGCTCATTGGATGATGAAAATAACGATGTAGCGCTAAAGTACGTTGACGATAATGCGGAAAGCTATCCAAACATCTTTGAAAACGCCAAATTTGATACATCAGAAGAAGATAAGAAGCGTTTAATCAAAGCGCTGGAGGTTTTAGCTTCCGGAGAAGCTTTGGACACGGCTGTCGATGTAGAAGAGGTTTTAAGGTATTTTACTGTTCAAGTTTTCGTTATGAACTGGGACAGCTATTTAGGATACACAGGCCATAATTATTTTTTATACGAAGAAGACGGCTTGCTTAGCATCATTCCGTGGGATTATAACCTGGCTTTTGGCACATATGCTCTGGGAATGACCAACCCTATTGACGACCCGAATATAATTATCAATTATCCGATAAATACTCCGGCTGAAGGCGAGATCATGATGAATAGACCTCTTTATCATAATCTGATGCAGAATGACAAATATTTTGCCCGCTATCATGAGCATTTTGATATGTTTATTTCTGAATATTTTGAAAGCGGAAGATTTGAGGAGACATTGGCTCAGACAGAGCAGATGATAGCGCCTTATGTTCAAAAGGACCCTACGTCATTTTGTTCATATGAAGATCATAAGCTTGCGGTAGACACTTTGAAAAGCGTTTGCCTTTTGCGAGCCGAAAGCGTAAGAGGCCAGTTGGAGGGATATTTTCCATCCACTTTGCAGCAGCAGCTTCATATGGACGCCGGTGTCGATGCGTCTGAAATCAAGCTAACTGATTTGGGAGATTTTGATGATTTGTCATCTTAAATAGGCTGGCATCATGCACCTTGTTCTCATGGCTGTCTGTCGCCTGAACCTAATCAGAGCTGCTTCGGCTATTTAACCAATGCTTCTTTCGCTTTGACCAGATGCCTGTAGCTGTTGAAAGTAAGGCAGCCTATAGTTACCGCTGCAATATCGACGCAGGTACGAATTATGAGGTCGATTACATCTACAGCAAACACAAGAGGCATAAAAAAATTAAACAGCAGCAGATTGAGCCCGAACAGGAGGCCGCCTAAAATAAGAGACTGCTTTATACGGCATTCAGCGTCTATATACATATTAATCCATGCCATTATAAGCGCAATAACCAGTCCGGCCAGAAAGCACCATGCCATGGTCTGCACAGGTTCAATATCAAAAGAAGAGTAAATATCTATCACCAGATATTGAATAGTTCGCCAAGATACAAAGCAGGCAGCAATCGCCAATACAGGCAATACAGTGTTCTTGTTTTTTCTTCTGGAAGTTTCAGCCTGCGTTTTGCCTAAAAGCAAGCCTGTTAAAATTCCCATTACGACAAGAGCGAAACTGTCTGCCAGAGGATAGGTTAATTGGTCAACCGGTGCCACGTGGGGCAGCGGTTCCAACAGATAGACAACCCAAATGGCGCAGCAGCAAAAGCCGTATTGGAGTCCTTGGATTATTCGATTTCCGTAAAGCCGCTTCCTTATGAGAAGGAACATAGAACAGATGGCCGAATACGCAAAAAAACCATATATTGTAAAAGCAAGCGGCATGATTCCGTTTTCCGCCAGAAAGCTGGGAGGCAGAGCGCTTTGCGATGCCGGCGGTATAGCCATCTGCCCCAATATTCGAGCTGCAGTGGTCATCAAGCCTATAAACATAATTTTTGATAAGGTTTTCAATTTCATACTCATTTTAGTTCCTATTGATTTCCTCGATAATAGGGTTTAGAAAAGCCAAATCAGTAAAGTCCGCTTCTTTGCCATAAGTGTCCAGAAAAGCTTGATTTTCTGCCGTTTGATTTTCATAAGGGACGCTTTTGAGGGACTTGTGCATCAGCGCCATCATCGCTCGATGGGAGAGGGACAGATTCCGATAATCTATCTTTCCGCGAAGGTGATAAATTTCAGCCCTTCTGAACAATTGGTTTGAAATCTGATTTTTCATGGAATTTTGAATATCGCTTATTACCGATTGCTGATTTGGGTCGGATACGCCCACGGTTACAATTATCAATTTTTGTTTATCCGACAGCGTGAAGTTTCGAAACGTCGAAGACAGTCCTAACACGCCGCCGGCATAAAGTCCGCCCATGTATATTATGATGTTTCGATCCTTAAACTCAGGATGTTTATTGTAGCTGACGGCAGGCAAGCCTGTTCTTTCTGACAGCTTTTCAGCGTAATATTTAGTACTTCCGTATTTGCTTCCGTAAATAATAATACCGTTCATAGTCATTATGATATAAAAAAACCAGGCAGCAAACTATCACGGCCTGGTTAATATTATGTAAAATCATTTAAAAATATCCATCTTTTCTATTCGGTCAAAGGCTTCCGCCAATTTGTCGATTCCGACGGTACAAGCAATTCTTATGTATCCTTCGCCGCAATCGCCGAAAGCGTTGCCGGGAAGAGTGAGAACATGGGCTTCTTTCAATATTAAGTCGGAAACTTCAGCAGACGTCAAGCCCGTTTTCTTTATGTTGAAAAACAGGTAGAAGGTACCTTTCGGGTCCGGCACAGACATGTTTGGAATGCGGTTAATCCTTTTGGCTGCATAAAACACCCTGTTTTTATATTCTTCCCTCATAGCGGGCTGTATTTGATGGCGGTGTTCCATAGCGTACAAAGCAGCCCTCTGAGAAATTGAAGGGTAAGTGAACACCAGCTTTTCGCTTATTTGACGGATTACGTTCACCAGAAATTCCGGAGCTATTATATGTCCTATCCTCCATCCTGTCATAGTGTAGTCTTTTGAAAAGCTGTTTATTACGATGGTTCTGTCTTTGACATCGGCGATTTGAAGCATGGACATGAAAGGATTTTGGAAGGAATAAAGGCTGTATATTTCATCTGAAATTATTACCAAATCATTTTTTATGGCTATTTTTGCGATATTTTCCATAGTTTCTTTGGTGAAACAACTTCCTGTAGGATTGTTAGGCGAATTTATCACTATAGCTTTTGTACGCTCTGTAATAAGCGATTTTAGCCTATCTACGTTTATTTGAAAATCTTCTTCCTCAAAAGTAGGAAGAACCACAGGCACGCCGCCGGCCAGCTGAATCTGCTGCGGATACTGAGTATAGTAAGGCGCATGGATGATGACCTCATCTCCCGGGTCCAGAATGGCCTGCAGAGATAGATTCATAGCCAGGCAGGCACAGGAAACCATGATTTCTTCATCTTTTATGGTGATTCCCAAATCATCCCTGTAATAATCTGCGATAGCTTTTCTTAGTTCAGGATCACCGCGAAAATCGGTATATTTTGTATGACCTGCCAGAGCGTCTTCCATGGCAGCTTTGATTATTCGGCTATCAGTGATGAGATCAGGGTCTCCAAGGCTCAAATTTATACAATCATCGAATTTTCTTGCCAAGTCATAAGAACTGCTCATGGCTGTGCTATAGTCTTTCCAAAATCTCTTTGAGATAAATCTGTGCTTCATTTTCTACTCACCTCGCATGTCTTTGTATTTGCGTTTTCATACTTTCGAATTAATTTTCATAATATCATCATTTGTGTAAAATAGCAAATTTCATATTGAAAATATTATACAGAATGTTTAAAATAATAGAGTATATTACTTTTAGAGAAGGGACCTTGAATATTTATGCCAAAAACTATCAGAGCTGTAGGAGCATGTCTTATAACATCTTCTTTTTTTGGGCTGAGTTTTATATTTATAAAGCTGGTCGTGGATGAAATTCCGTTGTTCTCAATGTTGGCGTGGAGAAACGTGATAGCCCTAATAGCTATGACGATATGCGCCGCTGTAGGAATCCTTGATATCCATCTAAAGGGTAAGGATTTGAAACTGTTGCTTTTACTCAGTCTTTTTCAACCCATATTGTATTACATATTTGAAGCCTTGGGCGTTAAGATGACCACAGCTTCAGAAAGCGGAATAATCATTGCATGCATTCCTATAATGACCATGATATTCAGTATAATATTTTTAAAAGATAAGCCTACCAGGCTTCAAGCTCTTTTCATGGTGCTTACCGTGGCCGGTGCAGTCATCGTTGCAGGTATAGGAGGGCTGCAGACATCAAGCAATCTTTTGGGATATTTCATCCTAATTTTAGCTGTATGCAGCGATTCGGCTTACTCTATAACTTCTCAGAAGCTTAAAGATTTTACGAGCGCTGAAAAAACTTATGCTATGTGTGTTTCGGGTACAATAGTATTCACTATATGCGCTTTTATACAAAACGGAACTCAAGGAACAATTAAGGAATTTGTCACCTTGCCGTTTTCCGATACGGGATTTTTGATTTGCGTTTTATATTTGGCCATAGGCTGCAATATCATAGCTTTTCTCTGCTCCAATTATGCTATCTCCATCATCGGAGCTACAAGAAGATCTGCGTTTGCAGCTGTGTCAACGGTTATAACGGTAGTTGCAGGGGTATTATACTTACACGAGCCATTTACATGGCTTCAGGCTCTAGCTACTGCAATGATATTGATAGGCGCTACAGGAGTCAACTTTGCCGCAAAGAAAGACGACGGTACACAAAAGCTGGCGGATGTGCCTAAATAAAGCGGACGAGTATTGAAAACCCTATCGTGTTAAAAGAACGATAGGGTTTTAAGCATATTTATATTTCAAGGTAAGAAATAGTTTGGAAGGAGAAAATATGACGCTTAAAGAGCTGGAAATCGGGCAGACCGCCAGGATAACATCTGTTGGAGGAGAAGGTGCGCTGAGGCAGCATTTTCTTGACATGGGCGTTATCCCCGGCGCTGAAGTAACGCTGATTAAGTATGCTCCGATGGGAGACCCTATGGAATTGCGAATTCATGGGTATGAATTGACATTAAGGCTTGAAGATGCTGAAAAAATTCAAATTTCTCGTGACCTGATTGATAAAAAGCAAGAATCGCCGTTAGGCGATATGATAAATAAGGACTATATCGAAAATAAAAATAAAGAATATGCAACAAATAAGAGCAAAGCTCATCCCGGCCTGGGTGAGGGAGGGAAGTATCATGAAAAAAAAGACGAGCATCCTCTTCCAAAAGGTACAACTCTCACATTCGCTTTGGCAGGCAACCAGAATTGCGGCAAGACTACGCTGTTCAACCAGCTGACAGGCGCCAATCAGCATGTAGGCAATTTCCCGGGAGTAACTGTAGACCAAAAAAGCGGCAGCATCAAAGGCCACAGCGACACTCTGGTGACGGACTTGCCCGGCATTTATTCCCTGTCGCCTTACAGCAGTGAAGAACTGGTTTCGCGGAGGTTTATCTTGGAGGAAAAGCCTACAGGCATTATCAACATAGTAGACGCCACCAACATAGAGAGAAACCTCTATCTGACTATGCAGCTGATAGAACTGGATATTCCTATGGTCTTGGCCCTCAATATGATGGATGAGGTCAGAAATAACGGCGGAACTATACATATAAATGAAATGGAAGAAATGCTGGGTATCCCGGTGGTGCCTATCTCTGCCGCGAAAAATGAAGGAATAGATGAATTGGTAAGCCATGCGTTGCACGTGGCTCAGTATCAGGAGAAACCCAGCAGAAACGACTTTTGTAATAAAGATGAAAACGGCGGAGCCGTACACAGGTGTATCCACGGCATAATGCATCTGATAGAGGACCATGCTGCAGCAGCAGGCATTCCGATAAGGTTTGCTGCAGGAAAGCTGATTGAAGGCGACGGAATGGTGACAGAGGCTCTTAAACTTTCCGATAATGAAAAAGAAATGATGGAACACATCATATCTCAGATGGAGCAGGAAAGAGGCCTTGACAGGGCAGCCGCCATTGCTGATATGAGATTTTCTTTCATAGAAAAGCTGGCAGCAGAGACTGTAGTAAAGCCAAAGGAAAGCAAGGAGCACGAGAGAAGCCGCAAGATAGATAAGATATTTACCGGCAAATATACGGCAATTCCGGTATTTATAGGGATAATGGCTCTGGTATTTTGGCTTACGTTTAATGTTATCGGAGCATGGCTCCAGGGGCTTTTAGAAGAGGGAATAGACTATTTGGCGGCGCTCACAGACGGATTTCTTACAGATGCAGGAGTCAACACCGTGCTTCATTCCCTCATCATAGACGGTATTTTTGCAGGTGTCGGCAGCGTTCTGAGCTTTATACCTCTCATAGTAATACTCTTCTTTTTCCTGTCTCTGCTTGAAGACAGCGGATATATGGCAAGAGTAGCCTTTGTAATGGATAAACTGCTGAGAAAGATAGGCCTTTCAGGAAGAAGTATAGTGCCCATGCTTATAGGATTCGGATGTACCGTGCCGGGAGTTATGGCCAGCCGAACTTTGCCTTCTGAGCGTGACAGGAAAATGACCATAATGCTCACTCCGTTTATGAGTTGTACTGCTAAATTGCCTATATATGGCTTTTTTACAGCAGCTTTTTTCCCGGGACATGGAGCTGTGGTCATGATAACACTGTATGTTCTAGGAATTGTTGTGGGCATTTTATGTGCGCTTCTTTTTAAGCGTACCCTCTTTAAAGGAGAAGCAGTGCCTTTTGTTATGGAACTGCCTAATTACAGAATGCCAGGAGCAAAGAATGTCGGTCACTTGCTTTGGGACAAAGCGAAAGACTTTCTCCAGAGAGCTTTTACCGTCATCTTTATAGCTTCGATAATAATATGGTTTTTGAAAACCTTTGACTTTGGATTGAATATAGTTACTGACTCCAAAGACAGCATGTTAGCGGTGATAGCCGGATTCATAGCGCCTTTGTTTGTGCCTCTGGGCTTCGGCAATTGGAGGATATCTACAGCGTTGATAGCCGGATTTATGGCTAAAGAAAGCGTTGTATCCACATTGACAGTCTTGTTTGGCGGAACGGAAAGCCTGCTGGCTACACTGACGCCTTTAGATGCAGCTTCTTTGCTGGTATTCTGCCTGCTTTATACTCCTTGTGTGGCGGCCATAGCCTCCATAAAACGGGAACTGGGCGGCAAATGGGCTTTGGGCATTGTGATTTGGCAATGTGCCATAGCTTGGGCAGCAGCATTCTTAATACAGCTTTTAGGTAGCGGACTTGGATTTTAGTGCTTACAGAAAAACAATTTGCCAATGAAAGATTGAAAGTATAGGAAGGTAACGAGGATGATATACACGCCTTTAACTAAAAAAGCCATGCGTATAGCATATTACGCCCACCATGGGCAGGAGGACAAAGGAGGAGTGCCTTACATATTTCATCCCATTCATCTTGCAGAACAGATGGAAGATGAAATTACTACCTGCATTGCGTTGCTTCACGATGTAGCAGAGGATACAGAGGTAACCATAGACAAGCTTGCGGAGATTTTTCCGCCGGAAGTTGTAAATGCGCTAAAGCTTTTGACTCACAGCAGGGACGTCGATTATTTTGATTATATCAAAGCCGTTAAATCCGACCCTTTGGCTAAAAAGGTCAAATTGGCAGATATTGAACATAATTTGGATGAGACACGGACTTGCGAAATAGAAGTATTAAGTACACAAGGGGACGAAGAGTTTTGCCGGCAGCAAAAAATAAAGAGAAGAGAAAAATATAAAAAGGCAAAAGAAATATTAACAGCAAAGTAAGATTATGGCTATGGCGATGATATGGATTGTAAAGAAAGGATTTTTAGTGTAATATGAAGATAAAGGACATGACGTTGGAAAATTACATGGATATTTTGAAGTCTGACTCCCCTGCGCCGGGAGGCGGCGCTGTGAGCGCTCTTACAGGAGCTCAAGGGGCGGCGTTGGTGTCCATGGTGTGCGAACTTACTATTCCTAAGGAAAAATACAGCCAATATAGAGAAACATGTATTGCTATCAGAGATGATATTTTAAAAATATATCAAAAACTGGTTACAGGCATAGATAAAGACGCAGAGGCATTCGGCAGTCTTTCTTCCGCGTTGAAGATGCCAAAAGGAAGTGAAACAGAAAAGGCAGCCAGGAACATAGCCATACAGGAGGCGACAATTGCAGCTACGGAAGCGCCTTATGAAATTATGGAGCTGTGCCTTTCGGGGCTTAAGATAACTGCCGATGCTGTGGGAAATTCCAATCCCAATGTTTCATCGGACTTAGGTGTTGCGGCATTAAATTTTTTAGCAGCAGTTAAAAGCGCTTATCTCAACGTAAAAATAAACCTGCCGGGGATAAAGGAACAAGAAATAAAGCGCCGTTTTGAAACGGCCGACGGAATGATACGAGAAGCGGAGGCATTAGCTGAAAAGATTTATACGAACGTTCTGGGAGCCCTTTAGGGCATAATGCCTTTGAAGAAAGGAATACCTATGGAAGATAAAAAAAATAAACCAAAGAAAAAACAAATATATACTGTCTTGATGTTGATATGCGTAGTGGTATTTTTGTTTGCTTTATACAAAGTGGTAACTATCATCATGGATTACAAAGCTATTGACGATTATTACGACAAAGCCAATGAAGAGTTTGTCACCATAGAAGATGACGGACAGAAAATAAATGTAGATTTTCAGCAATTGAGAGAAATAAACGATGATGTTTCAGGATGGATATACCTTAAAGATACTGATATCAGTTATCCTATACTGCAGGGTCCATCCAATGATTATTACTTGTTTCGGGACTACGAAAAAAATTACCTGGTAGCCGGAAGCATTTTCCTGGATTCTTCCAACCAAAAAGATTTTAGCGACAGCCATACCATAGTTTATGGACATAACATGCATAACGGTTCAATGTTCGGCAGCTTAGATAAGTTTATGGAAGAAGAATACAGAGACGAGCATCCGTATGTTCATATTTTGCTTCCGGATGGAACATGGCACAGGTATGAAATTTTTTCTTCATATATCGCAGACATAGATGACGGTACTTTTACCGTTTTCAGTGATAGCCAGCAAGAATACGATAAATATCTGTCTCTCTGTGAAGAGAAGAATCTCTATAGCAATACTGAGCCTCCTGCCGATGGCGAGAATATATTGACTCTTTCCACCTGCACGGAAGACAGCGATGATTACAAGCGATATGTATTGCAGGCCAAATACGTAGGAGAGGTAGACTCTATTCAGTAATTTACAAGTGAAATGGAACGGCACAACGAAAAGACCCATCCGAATGGATGGGTCTTTTCTGAAAGTGTGTGTGTATTCAATAAAAGAAGGAAAGTTTGCTAAGTTATTAATAATATTAATGTTAATATTAATATTAATAGCATAACTATATTACCACGTATAAGTGGAAAAGTCAACAAATTCCCATGCAATTTTATCGCCTTCTTGCAAAATTTGTTCATCGGCGCCTACAGAAACGGATTCTCCGTTGATAGTATATATCCACCCGGTAGTATCCGCATAGTCTCCTTCGTTAAGCCCAAGCATTCCGGTGATGTATCCTCCTGCTGAGTCTATGGTTATATCCAGCTCGTTGGCGACACAAAATATTTGGGTGGCTTCTAAAACTGAAGTTCCTTCCTCTACTGTAAATTCAGTTTCTTCGATAGCCTCAAAATCCGCAGCTTCAACATCGTCGTTTTCGCTGTCGGAGAATGAAATTGAAACGTCGATAGGATTCACTATATCCTCGTTGCCGGTATCTTTTGGCTCGCCGGAACATGAAACCAGAGCAAAGGAAAGAATAAAAACACATAAAACCGATAAAACTTTTTTCATTATTACCTCCTATTGATAAACAACAATGCCGTCAATGATTGTCATTACAGCTTTTTCTTCGGGGAGCCCGTCGCATGTATGTTGGTAAGGATTTGATTCAAATACGGCAATATCTGCGAACTTTCCTATTTCAATCGTCCCCAGCTTATCAGAGCAATTTATAATCAACGAAGCGTTTTGCCATTGCTCGTCTTTAAATTCCCGGGATATACAGAATATGCTGTCAGAATACATAAGCTCTTTTTTCATATCATCCGGCAAATTGTCTGAAGATTCAACGGCAAGCATTACTCTATATCCTTTTCCTCGGACATGTTCACAAGCCATATATGCTTTTTCTAAATCTGTTTTATCTTTAGCTTGCAGATAAATATCAAATCCCTTATCAGCAACCTGTTCCAATATTGTATTAAGCGCTTTTTGAGAAAAATCCATAGGGCAGCTTTCGCCGTCCAAGATTACCAGCAGCAGTTTGGCGTTGAAAAAATCGCCGATTTCATTACATGTGGTTTTCATCTGCATAAGCTGGTGAATGAGATTTTTCGGAAGAACAGGCCTGTTGATATAGTAGGAACTGAAAAATCTTTGGCACAATAAATTTTCGTTATAAAGACTTATAAGGCAGTCCCTGTATATGGATTCAAAATAATCGGGCGCGCCCAGACTGAGAACAGACGTTATACCTCGTTGCGCGTTTTTCATCATCGATTCAGAAACATACTGCTCTATTTCTTCAAAATCGAAAGGTATGAGCAAATTTAATATATAAGGTGTGGTTATATATTGAACCATCTCTTCTTCAGCAGTCTGATTTATGATTTGGGCTGCCTGAGAGTTATAGATACAAGATATGTTGTTGCGACAAAGAAAAACAGCAGGTTTATCAGGGCAAGCCAAATCTAGAAAACCGGACATGGCGCTTATATCATGAAGAAGATCTTCTTCAAATATTCCCTCATTGTATCCAAATCCAAAGATAATGTCGCTGTCTTCGTGAAGAGCTTTCCATGAGGATATTAGGGACAAAAGCTCATCTTTAGAATTGCAGCCTGCAAGATCCAAGTATTTATCCCGGAAGACTTTCAACGCAGGAGAGTCCCACAACGAAGTAAAGCCCGGAACTGCATATTTGCCTTGCAGATCTATTACTTGTGTTTCTTTATTTATAAAAATTTCAATATCCTCGCAGCTGCCAACTGCCGCGATTTTTCCATCTTTACATGCAACAGCTTCCACTTGCGGAAGATTGGCATCTTGCGTGATTATTTTTCCGTTTTTCAGAACCAGGTCTGCGGCAAGATTTTTTTTGAAAAAGCCAAATGCCATACTTTATCCTCCTGCATAAGTTTAAAACTGTCTTTAAAAATATATTACCATAAAAAAAAGCAATATGATATACTTAAATTTAACAAAAAGGAGAAACTTTATGTACACTACAGAACATTTTGAAAAAGAAGTCCGCATAGACGAATATCTGAAAAATTATGTAAACGTGGAGGAATTCATACAATATTGCAGAGAATGCCCCAATTACGGAAATGTATGGTCATGCCCTCCGTATGACTTTGATCCTTACCGTTATTGGTCGCAATTTTCTACTTTTTATATAACAGCCACTAAAATAAATTTTGTGTCTGAAGTGGACGAAGACGAGAGCAAGCGGATCATGTCAGAAGTTAAAGAGCAAATAAGTCAAAGGCTTTATGACATGGAAAAGCGTTATCCCGATTCAGTGAGCTTAAGCGCCGGAAGCTGCAGCCTTTGCAGAGATATGGGATGCACTCGCAAGTCTAATCAGCCATGCAGGCATCCTGAGCTGATGAGATATTCCATAGAGTCGCTGGGAGGCAATGTGGGGTTGACTGTCAGCAAGCTTATGGGTATAGAGCTGGAATGGGTCACAGAAGGCAAAGTTCCTTCATATTTTGTTTTGGTAGGGGGACTTCTCAAGAAATGATGGAGAAAATAGAGCAGACGGAGAAAATACAAAAAATAAAAGAAATAATACATAGATGCTTGAAGGAAAACGGCAGGATGAAGTTGGCCATAGACGGTATGGCCGCCTCAGGGAAAAGCACTTTGGCCTGTAAACTTGCGGAAGAGTTTGGCGGAGAAGTAATTCATATGGATGATTTTTTTCTTCCCATGGATCTGAGGACGGCAGAAAGGCTGGAAGAACCGGGAGGAAACGTTCATTATGAGAGGTTCTCTGCTGAAGTGGCGGGTTGTTTGAGAAATGAGGAGTCCTTTGACTACGGTGTGTTCAGTTGTAGGCAGATGGCAGTGGTGGAGAAAAGACATATAAGCAATAACGGATTTGTAATAGTAGAAGGTGCATATTCACTTCGCCCTGACTTTAGATATATTTATGACTTTAAAATCTTCATGACGGTGGAGCGTGATGTTCAGCAGCAAAGGATATTGAGCAGAAACGGCGCTTCCGGACTGACGGTTTTTAATCAGCGTTGGATACCGCTGGAGGAAAAGTATTTTAATGAACTTAAGCCTGATAAGGCTGCGGACATGATAATTTAGCCTATTTTCATGTTTTAAGATAGAAGGTGATTTTCATTGCACAATTCAATGTCTCAGGATGAGAAATATCAGATGATGACTCAAACGCCCATACCTGCTCTGATAGGGCGACTTTCAGTGCCTACTATTATAAGCATGATGGTCACTTCTTTTTATAATATGGCCGACACTTTTTTTGTAGGCAAAATAGACACCAGCGCAACTGCAGCAGTAGGCATAGTTTTCCCTGTAATGGCTATAATCCAGGCGTTGGGATTCTTTTGCGGCCATGGTTCAGGTAATTCCATTTCTCGAAAGCTTGGTTCAAAGGATACCAAATCTGCAGAGGAACTTGCTGCCACAGGTTTTTTCGCTGCTCTGCTGCTGGGCACGGTGGTAATGATATTCGGGTTGATTTTTCTCAATCCGCTATCTCTTTTGCTTGGCTCCACTCAGACTATTCTGCCGTATACAAAAGAATACCTGGGAATCATATTAATAGGCGCTCCATATATGACTTCTCAACTGGTGCTAAATAATCAGATTCGTTTTCAAGGAAATGCATTTTATTCGATGATAGGCATTTCTGCCGGTGCGGTTTTGAACATAGCGCTGGATCCATTATTTATATTTGTCTTTGACATGGGTATAGCCGGTGCGGCTTGGGCAACTATTTTGAGTCAGCTGGTCAGCTTTATACTGCTTTTGATAGGAGTGAAAATTTCAGGTTGCATACCTATTCGCATAAAAAATGTACGCTTTTCTTTCTATAGACTTCGTGAAATCACAGGAGGCGGGCTGCCTTCGCTGTTTCGCCAGGGGCTGGGCAGTCTTGCTACTATGACGCTTAACATAGCGGCCAACCCGTATGGAGACGCAGCTATCGCAGCCATGTCGGTAGTATCCCGTATAACCATGTTTGCCAATTCTGCCGTTATAGGGTTTGGGCAAGGTTTTCAGCCTGTATGCGGATTTAATTACGGCGCAAAAAAATATGATCGTGTAAAAGAAGCCTTTTGGTTTTGCGTTAAGTTCTCGACAGTATTTCTTGTGATAGTTTCTGTCCTCGGAGCTATATTCTCAGAACAGTTAATTGAGATATTTCGTAAGGACCCGGAAGTGGTTGCAATAGGCCAAGTGGCACTGTGCTGTCAGTGCGCTACTTTTGCGCTTACCGGTTGGATTACGTTGAACAATATGATGATGCAGACCATTGGAAAAACCTTCTATGCCACCATACTGGCGGCATCGCGTCAAGGCTTGTTTTTTATACCGGCACTGTTGATTCTGCCGCTTTTCTTAGATTTGTTTGGTATTCAGATCGCTCAGGCTTGCGCTGATGTATGTACTTTTGCCATAACTACTTTTATTTATACAAAAGTTATGAAACAGATGGATCATGAAATGTATAACGATGAGGCTGCCAGAAGGATGATGAATAAGCCCCATAAAAAATGAGCAGATTTTTATAAAAACAACTGATAAAAAACCTCTGTTGAGCCTTGAGTTTAGCTTCGACAGAGGTTTTTGGAATTTATTGGAACTATTTTACGTAGACTTTAGGAAGCCTTTGACCGAAGGCACATACTATTTCATAACTTATGGTGCCGGTGGCCTTGGCGATATCCTCGGCCGATATGGTGTTTTTTCCGTCGCTGCCCATGATAATGACCTCATCGCCGACCTTCACATCAGGCACATCTGTAACATCTACCATGCATTGGTCCATGCAAATGTTTCCGGCGACAGGTGCAACGCAGCCGTTCACCAAAACTTTTGCGTATTGAGAGTAAGGTCGAGGATAGCCGTCGGCATATCCGAGAGCAAGGGTTGCTATTTTGCTTGGCCTTTCTGAGATGAACTTTCTTCCGTAGCCTACTGAAAATCCTTCAGGGACGTCTTTCAGATGAATTATGTTAGCTTTTACTGACATAACAGGTTTTATAGCCAGTTTATTTATGTCTACTTCGTCTGATGGATAGCATCCGTAAAGTATGATGCCGGGACGGCATGCGTCGAAATGTACCGTCGGCAGTTCCATAATTGAGGCGCTGTTGGCAAGAGTTCTCATAGGAATGTCGATACCGGCAGAGACGACGGCTTTATAGAATTTGTTATATTTCTCTTCTTGCAGGTGAGAAAAAGTTTTATCCGCGGCATCTGCCGTAGACATATGAGAAAACATGCCCTTGATTTTAAAATTAGAAAGAGAGGCGATCTTTTTTATATCTTGTACCGCTTCATCTATTTCGTCTGCCAGATAGCCTATTCTTCCCATACCCGTATCTACTGCGATGAGGCCTTGTATGGTCTTGCCTGCAGCCCTGGCCTGAGCGTCTATGGCTGCGGCGTTTTCGTAGTCGCACACTACAGGAGTCAGATCGTATGTAACCAATGTATCTGCGTAAATACTTGGTGTAAGTCCTAAAATAATGATTTCTTCTTTTGCTCCTGCTTCACGGAGGGTGATGGCCTCATGGAGAGTAGCTACTGCAAAAGTCTTGCAGCCGTTTTCTCTCAATACTTCAGCGACTTTGATACTGCCATGGCCGTAAGCGTCGGCTTTTATGACGCCTATAAGCTCCCTCTGACCTATTTTGGCCTTTATATTTTTAATGTTAAAATCCAGATTGTTCAAATTGATCTCTGCCCATGCAGGCCTTAAAGCATTTTTGTACATTGTAATTTTATCTCCTTTCCCGATTTTGGAAATACAACTTTATTATATATTCCGGCAATTTACTTTTCAAGGCAAAGGAGATTTTACAATTAAAAATATTGAATAAAATCGGGAAATAAAGTATTCTATCTTGAGGAGATATTTTTCAAGGAGAAAAGAGATGGAAAGAGATAGCTTCAGAAGCAGGCGGGGCTTTATAATAGCATGTATAGGCTCTGCTGTCGGAATGGGTAACATATGGCTGTTTCCGGCTAGGGTTTCGGCTTATGGCGGAGCAGCATTTTTGATACCGTATTTTATATGCGTAGCCTTTTTGGGATTCACAGGAGTAATTGGTGAGATGGCTTTTGGACGTGCTATGGGATCAGGTCCCATGGGAGCTTTCGGGAAGGCCATGCAGACGCGTGGCAAAAGCAAGTCTGTAGGAGAAGCGCTGGCGATGGTTCCTGTTCTTGGAAGCTTTGCTCTTGCTATAGGATACTCTGTTGTAGTCGGATGGAGTTTTAAGTATATATTCATGTCTATCAACGGCAATCTGTTTGATGCTGCAGGTGTGGAGGAATTGGCAGGAACCTTTGGCAGCGTGTCATCGTCTTTTGGCAATGTGGGATGGCATGTAATTGTTCTTATAATAACTTTCGTCATAATGATATACGGTATAGCATCAGGAATAGAAAAGGCCAACAAGATTATGATGCCTCTGTTCTTTTTGATGTTCATAGGTATGGCTGTATATATAGCTACTTTGCCTGGAGCTTCAGAAGGCTATAGATATTTGGCAAATCCTGATTGGAGCGTGCTTGCCCAACCTGAGACCTGGGTATACGCTTTGGGCCAGGCATTTTTCTCCTTGTCTCTTGCAGGCTCAGGTACGCTGGTATATGGCTCATATTTAAAAAAGACTGAGGACATTCCTTTCTGCGCCAGAAACGTAGCCATATGGGATACTATGGCAGCCATGGTGGCAGCTATTACTATAATACCTGCTATGGCAACAGCGGGACAGGAATTAACTGAAGGCGGTCCAGGGCTGATGTTTATTTATCTCCCTAATGTATTCCTGGAAATGCCGGGCGGAAGGGTCGTAAGCATTATCTTTTTCGTTGCTGTAGCTTTCGCAGGGCTCACTTCCCTGGTCAATCTCTTTGAGACACCGGTTGAGGCTTTGCAGGGCAAATTGAACCTTTCCAGGAAAAAGGCCGTTGTTGTCATAGGAATTATAGGAAGCGTGGTTGCTTTGTGTATAGAAGGAATAGTTTCAGGCTGGATGGATGTATGCTCTATATATCTTTGCCCTATAGGCGCTCTGCTGGCGGGAATAATGTTCTATTGGATATGCGGAGAAGATTTTGTAAGAGAACAGATAGACCAGGGGGCTCAAAGGAAGCTGGGAAGCTGGTATGAATGGGCCAGCAAATACGTATTCTGCGGATTAACCATAGTCGTTTTGATAATGGGAACCATTTGGGGCGGAATAGGTTAGAGAAAAGCGAGGGAGGTTGTTTCTAACTGAGCCAGCCTCCTCAGACCGTAGACAAACCCTCTTCGCCAGTATGCCCGGAGCATACATGATTGTTTGATATGGTGTGCGCAATGAGCTGCTGTAAAAAAATCGTGATTTTTAAAAAAATTACATCTGCAGCGTCCAAATCCGTGTCGAATTTCGTCGAAATCCAGTCTCGGCTGACTTTTTCTTGTAAATCTTGAAAAAATGTCAGTCAAATCATCGGTTTTTCTGACATTTTTCCTGATTTTCTCTATTTTTTACATTTTTGAGGTATTGCTCACCCCTCGAAATCCAATTTTATGGAAATTTACTGACAAAATTTCAAAAATATTCAAATTTTATCATCATCGGAAGATCTGCTTCTTTTCACGCCTGCAACGTACGAAAAGAAAAAGTAAAAGAAACCCCCGGACATTCATACAATCTGTCCGGGGGTTGTATACGACCTAAAAGGGCTGTCGCAAGACAGCCCCATTTTTGTAAACTCTAAAAAATTTGCCATTATCTGCACGTTGATAATACCGCAATAAATTATAATCTTTCCATGCCGGAATTTATATCGTGCTTAACTCTGTCGTGCTCTTCTGCTGCTTTGGCGCTGTTCCACTGATCCATAGTGCCAACCAGATAGCCTGTGATTCTGCGGATCCTCTCAAAAGGAACGTGCTCAAACTCGTAATTTAAGTCTGCGAAGTCACCATCAATATTAATGTCCAGAGATTTTAACTTTCTGTTATATTTGCCTTCCAGATACTCTACGTATGCCTGACTCTCTGCTGCAGGCGCATTTCCTGTAATTTGTATACTCATAATTTCACACTCCTTTTTTAAACGACTAGATTTATTATACACACATATATTGTGTATTTAAACCCTAAAATTAAAAAAATACACAATAATTAGTTACCTTTTTATATCAAGCATAGCAAAAGATTTTATTTCATATTATTTTACCAGGGGAGGTACGATATGAACGGACAGTATTTTATGCAGCTTTTAAATCAGCTTATGAAAAAAAACAATCAGGGCATATTCGCTCACGATGAGACATGCAGCAGATGGCATAAGGAAACTAATATTGAAATACTGAAGAGATTTTGCAGAGAGGGATATCCCATGGCGCAAAAGTACGGCCATTTTATCATAGGAAACAGTCAGAATAAAAGTTATATAGGAATCCCGGGAAGGTTTATGAAGGACGAACAGCCTGCAGGAGGCACCACCGGGTTTACTTTGTGGCAGCCTCTTAGAGGTGGAGAAGAAATGTATGATAGTTTGGATGAAATGGACGATGAAACGGCTGAATTGGTCTATGGATATTGGATTGCGTGTATAGATAATAACACTTTAAAAATAAGTGAAGCGTAAAACGGGATTGCCGGTTCAATGGCAAATCGCAGCATAACGATAAATCCCAAGGCCTTGTTTTATCCTTGGGATTTGTCGGGAATTTTATTTGAATATCTTATGCAGCAATTCTTCAAAACGCTCCTTGAAAAGCTTGTGATTCTGCGGAATTGCATGGCTGTTTGATGCTTCTTCGATGGCTTTCGTCATCAAAAGCTGCTGACAGTCGATCTTCTTTTGACCATCGGAGACTTCTATTTCCGAATAAGTACCGTCTGCCTCAAGTTGACGCCCTTTTGTGTTATCTGCAAGACAAGCGTCAAGAATTTCTCTGATTTTTTTCTTACATTCAGCATCGAAGACCGGACAAGCCACTTCGATTCGACGTTCGGTATTTCTCGTCATAAAGTCTGCAGAAGAAATATACATTTTTTCCTCATCGCCGCTGCCGAAACAATAAACTCTTGAATGCTCCAGAAATCTGCCGACTATGCTTTTTATAGTTATGTTTTCTGTTTTTCCCGGTATGCCCGGAAGTATGCAGCAGATACCTCTTACAATCATCTGTATCTTCACGCCGGCGCAAGACGCCTGTTTAAGCTTTTCGATGATATCTATATCCGTAATGGAGTTTAGCTTAAGGAGAATACGGCCTTCGGCGCCTTTGGCGATTTCTTTGTTTATGAGTTCGATTATGGATGATTTTAAGTATTTGGGAGAAACCAAAAAATGCTCATATCTGTCGCTTGGTTGACCTATGGCCATATTCTTGAAAAACAGAGCAGCGTCACTTCCTATGGATTGATTGGCAGTAATCAAAGAAATGTCTGTATATTGTTTTGCTGTTTTTTCGTTGTAATTACCTGTACCTATTTGGGTAATGTAGTGAATTCCTGTCTTATCATGGAGAGTGATTTGGCAGACCTTTGAATGCACTTTATAATCCTCAAAACCGTATATTACCCTGCAACCGGCTTCCTCCAGCCTTTCTGACCAGTCGATATTGTTCTGCTCGTCAAATCTGGCTCTCAGCTCAATGATTACTGTCACGTCTTTGCCGTTTTCTGCAGCTTGACAAAGGTATTCCACTATTTTAGCATGACTTGCCAGCCTATAAATCGTTATTTTTATGGAAACTACCGATGAGTTTACAGAAGCTTCTTTCAAAAGCTGTACAAAGGGATCCATAGATTGATATGGATAAGAAAGCACCACATCTTTTTGACGAATTTGCTTAATAATGCTTTGAGACATATCAAGCTGAGGGCTTTTTTGCGGTGTGAAGTGACTATAGGATAAAGCCAGAGCCTTATCTTCAGTAAGCTGACCTTCCAGACCGAAAACATAGTCCATCTTAAATGGCAGTCTTGTAATATATACTTGTTTCGGGAGTATGCCGATTTTTTCTATAAGATAATGCAAAAATCTATTGCTTACATTATTAGAAAGCTCTAATCGCACAGCGCCTAAACGGGCTCTCTGTTTTAGAACTTTTTTCATTTTTTTTCGGAAATCCGCTCCAAAGTCAAATTCCTCGTCTCCGGGATTAATATCGGCATTTCTTGTAACACAGAAGCTGACTTTCTCTTTAATTCTGTAATTGGAGAAAATTTCTCCAAGGTGTTCAGCGATTACTTCTTCAGTGCGAATGTATCTGCAATCATCGCCTTTTAAGTACAATATGGGTGGTACGATGGCAGGTACTGGTATTACAGCAAACACATCGTGATTTTTTGCATCCAGCATAGCGCCGATATGAACGGTTTTATTGGCCAGATGCGGAAAAGGGTGGTGTTCATCCACTATTTGAGGGGATAGTACCGGCTCTATGTAATCGCTGAAATATTTTTTCAGTTGTTTCTTTTCACTTTCTTCCAGTTCTTTGTATGAAAGGTTATAAATACCATGCACTCTCAGCTGCTTTTCCAGGTCTTCATATATACGCTCCCTTTTTTCATAAAGAACGCCTACTGCATCATAAATGGCTGCCAGCTGTTGTTCTGCATTCATACCGGATTTATTGTCAACAGAGCTTTCTTTAAGATTCATAAGTTCCGTTAAACTTCCGACTCGTATCATAAAAAATTCATCTAAATTGCTGGTGAAGATGGAAACAAATTTAAGTCTCTCCAAAAGCGGCACTGTTTCATCTGAGGCTTCGTCCAGAACTCTTTCATTAAACTTAAGCCAGGACAATTCTCTGTTCTGCGTATATTCTCTAACCATTAAGAACACCTGCTTTCTGCAATTGATAATATAAATAGCCCTCTCTGACACCACAGCTGCTGGTTACTATATCCTTGCCGCCGAAATATTTGGAGACAGTATATAAAACCACGACTCCGGGCAATAATGTATGAATTCTTTCAGGGGCAGTTTTTAATATCAGCTGTGTTAATTGCTCTTTTTCATATCTTGAAGTCAATAAACTTTTTAAGAAATATCGTTTATACGAAGCATTATTTTTTTCTTTCTGATATAGACTGTTATAAAGCTTTAGCGCTGCTCTGGCAGAACCGCCGACAGCACAGATGACCGGTCGCTTATCTCTTTTCTTGTCATATTCTTCAAAGCCCAGAGCGCTCACTTGTTTTTTTACATCCAACGAAATTTCCTTAATCTCTTCTCTTGTAGGCAGCAGCTCTTTTACATAATTATTATATAAATTAAGAGAGCCTATGTTGATGGATTCAGCAGCTTGTGGCTTCCCCTTTTTGTAAATCAGGATTTCCGTGCTGCCGCCGCCGATGTCTACCAAGACGCCATCTATGTTTGTCAGTTGACAGGAGGCGCCGTAGTAGTCAAAAAAGGCTTCTTCTTTTCCGGTGAGAACCTGAATCTGCAATCCGCAGCGTTCTTGAATTTCTTCCAGTACCTGACTGGAATTACTGATGTTTCTCAGAGATGCAGTAGCAAAAGGATAGATACCGTTAAAATTAAAAGTATCTATGAGTATACGAATTTCAGATAAAATATCGATACAAAGGTCTATGCCTTCTCTGCTCAGAGTACCATCCGGCTGAACATAGCCTGCCAGCCCGGCAGAATATTTTTTGTTTAAAACCGGTGTGAGCTTTTCCCCTTCCAGATGAAAAACCACCGCTCTAATAGTATTTGAACCTATATCAATAACTAAATACATGCTTTACATCCTTTCTTTTCAATAAACTCATTATATCTAAAATATGTAAAATCTATTCTTATGTTTGGGTAAAAGCTTTGTAAATATTCTTATAAATGTTATACTGTTATAAAAAGAAAGACGCAATTTTATCCCTTGGTCGTAATAAAAATTAAAGAGGAAAAATAAAACATGATAAAGCATAAAAAAAACAGAAGTTTAATTGTCTTTGCTTTTATAGTTTATCTCATCGTATTAATCTGGATAATAGTATTTAAGATGTGCATCAGTCTGGAAGAGTTGGTTTGCGCAAGAAGTATCAATTGGATTCCTTTTTATTATAATCAATATGTCGGATTTGGATTTCATCTCAGGGATATCATGGGCAACATTATAATCTTCATGCCTTTTGGCATTTTTGTAAGTCTCCTGAGAAGTGAATGGTCCTTATTTAAAAAGGTTGCCCCTGTTTTTTGTACCAGCGTGGCATTTGAGATTATACAGTTTATAACCGGATGGGGAGCTGCCGATACGACTGATGTTATTACCAATACAGTCGGCGGGATAATGGGAATCGGCCTTTATATCTTGATTAAAAAATTTTTCGGTAATCACGCTAAAAAAGGCCAATAGGATTTGGGAGTAATGTACCTTGTAAACCTACAGGAGCAATGTACCTTGTATTCAAAATGCAGTTGAATTCCGATATAAAATATGATAAACTTATGAAATGTATGGAAAAGTTTATGTTGGAGGCTCTGAAAGAAGCAGAAAAGGCCAGAGACAAGGGAGAAGTTCCCATAGGAGCTGTCATAGTCAAGGATGGCGTGATAATAGGAAGAGGTCATAATTTGACTGAGTCAGCCAAGGATCCCACCGCTCACGCTGAGATATTGGCAATAAGACAGGCGGCAGCTGCTTTAGGAGGATGGAGACTTTTTGGCTGCCAAATGTATGTGACAGCAGAACCGTGCGCCATGTGTGCCGGGGCTATTGTCTGGGCCAGAATAGAGACGTTGTACATAGGAACCATGGACCCCAAAGCCGGGGCATGTGGCTCAGTATTCAACATACCGCAGGAAGAGCGACTCAATCATAGAGTAAATATACACACAGGGCTTATGCAGGAAGAATGCAGCATGATTTTGAAGGATTTCTTCAAAGCCCTTAGAAAAACAAAAGAACAGAAATCGGAGGACGTAGAACGATGAAAAAAATCGGTGCGATTTTTACTCTAGCAGCACTTGTATTGGTCATGTCAATATCTGTGTGCTTTGCTGACAGCGGTCAGCTGGTGCTTAATGACTCATACCCGAGAGACGGCTCAACAGGAGCTTCCATAGAAAATCTCGGGGTTAAGCTTTATTTTGACGGTGACATGTCTGAAGAAAAAGCCGGAAAAACCAATGACGGCGTATTTCAGTTATATGACAGCGAGGGCAAGGAGCTGCCTACCAGAGTAATCTATAATTCCGATGAGCAGGGAGTAGTTCTGGTCCTTTTGGATATGAATGCCGAAGAAAAGGTTACGGTACAAAGCAACAGCGAATATACACTTAAGATTTCAGGAGAACTGGTAGACGACAACGGCAAACAGCTGGGCGAAGACCAGGAGATAACCTTCAGGACTCTCAATCAAACCACCAACACCATGATCAGCGTCGGCATGATGGTAGTCATGTTTGTAGTTATGATAGCAGCAACATCCAAAGCCGCTAAAAAACAGGTAGAAGAAGAGAGAAAGAAACAAAACAAGGTTAATCCGTATAAAGAAGCCAAAAAGACAGGAAAATCTGTAGAAGAAATAGTCGAAAAGGATCAGAAGAGAAAGGCTAAAGAGGCTGAAAAAGCTGCTAAAAAAGCTGCTGAGGAAGAGGATGAATACGAAGACAACGATAATTATAAAGTAAAACGCAGACATTCCGCATCAGAAGCAGGAAGCAAATATGTAGCAGAAAGACGTGCCGCTGCTGAAGAAGAAAGAGCCAAAGCAGCAGCTATAGAGGCCAAGAGAAAAGCCGCTGCTAAGAAAAAAAGGAAAAAGAAATAAACCAGCAGTTAAATAAAAATGAGAGGCTCACCTCTCATTTTTGCTAAGGTGAAAAGATGGCAAAAGAAATAGTAAGGTCCTGCGCTAAAATAAATCTGTCATTGGATATAAGCGGTGTAAGGCAAGACGGATATCACACAGTTGAAACTGTCATGCAGAAAATATCTCTTTTTGATGAAGTTTCTGTCGACTGGATTCCTGATAACGGAGAAGAAATTGTTATTTGCCTTGACAGCAACAAACCGTTTCTTCCTGTAGATGGCAGAAATATTGCCTACAAAGCGGCATCATTAATGGCCGAAAGGTTTGGAAACAATGTAGGCGGAGGAAAATTGAAAATTTATCTTAATAAACATATACCTGTGTCAGCAGGCCTGGCCGGAGGAAGCGGCAATGGCGCCGCAGTAATGACTGCTCTAAACCGTCTGTGGAAAATAGGATTAAGCACAAAGAACATGTGCAAGCTGGGCGCAGACCTGGGGGCAGATGTACCGTTTTGTTTGCTCACCCAAAACAGTCAATATGGATGTGCTTTGGGAAGCGGTACCGGAGCAGATTTAACAGTAATAAAATCCAGATTCAGGAAATTCGTTTTGCTGGTCAAACCTGCATTTGGAGTATCTACAAAAGAAGTATATCAGGGCATAGACAATTGCGATATTAAAAAAAGACCGGATACAAAGAGATTGATGGAAGCTCTCAAGCAGGGAGATAAGGAAGATATATATTCTCAAATGATAAATATATTGGAGCTTTATACGCTGAACAAATATACAGAAGTACAATTTATTAAGAAAACAGTGGAAGAAGAAACTTCTGCGGAAAAAGTTCTTATGACTGGCAGCGGGCCTACGGTTTTTGCTTTTTTTCCAAACATAGGTGAGACCAAGAAAGCTTGTTTGTATATGAGAAAAAAAGGTTATGAAGCTTATTGGGCGAGGACTTTATAGCAAGTGCAGGAGAAATGGAGGAGACAGATGATAAACTTTGACCTACAAAATCACAGACCACTGCGAGAAATAGTATACGAAGAACTGAAAAGAGAAATTCTCGTAGGCGAAATCGCACCAGGTACCAGGATGATGGAGATCGAGCTTGCAGATGAGATGGGTGTGAGTAGGACACCGGTAAGAGGGCCATAAGGAAACTGGAAAAAGAAGGTCTCGTTACAATTGAACCGAGAAAAGGAGCATATGCATCGGATGTATCCATAAAGGATATGGTAGATGTCTTGGAAGTACGTGAGGATTTGGAAGCTATGGCCGCAGCCATGGCCGCACAAAAGGTGAATAAAGATGAAAAACAGGCTTTAATAGAAGCAACTATGGAATATAAAGAAGCTGTTGAATCTGAACGTACGGAGGATATAATAAGGTGCGATGAAAAATTTCATCAGCTTATAGTCAATTACAGCGGCAACAAAACGCTGATTCAGCTGTTTTCACAGGTGCAGGAATTGGCGCTCAGATTCAGATATCTTTACTATGACGATTTTTCCAGATATGAAAGAATGCCAATGGAGCACAGGGAAATAGAAGAAGCTATTCTCAGTGGGGATTATGAGAAGGCTAGAGTAGCAGCAGGGGAACATGTGAAAAAACTCAAACAATTTGTTATCGATGAAGGAGAAAAGATTTTTCAAAACACGCAGAAAAAATAAAGCAGGGGATAAGGATGAGATTTATTAAAAAAACAATCACGTTATTACTTGTCTTAGCGGTATTGGCAGCGGGATATACAGTATATAAAGGATGGAGCTTGTACAAGGATGTGACCGATGAAGTTTCTGTTGAGCAGAAAGTTGAGGACATCCGCTCTCAGCAGCATTATACTGAATATGAGGAACTGCCGGAAACTTATGTACAAGCAGTAATAGCAGGGGAGGATAAACGCTTCAGAGACCACGGCGGATTTGACATTATTGCCACCGGAAGGGCGGTATTGCAAAACATAAAAGCAGGAGAGATGATACAAGGGGGCAGCACTATAACTCAGCAGCTGGCGCGCAACATGTATTTTGACCAGGACAAAGACCTTGCCCGCAAGATAGCTGAGGTATTTGTGGCTTTTGAGATAGAGGACAAATACGACAAAGATGAAATTTTAGAGTTATATGTAAACACTATTTATTTCGGGTCCGGCTATTATAATATATACGATGCCAGCCAAGGTTATTTTGGTAAAGAGCCTTCAGCCCTTTCTGACTACGAGGCCACAATGCTGGCCGGCATACCCAACGCCCCGTCGGTATATGATTTAAATGTTAATCCTGATCTGGCAGAACAGAGACGACAGCAGATAATCACGTGCATGGTCAATGAGGGATACATAGAAGAAGGCGAAATCGAATAATAAAACGAAGCCCGATGGCTGAGCCCAGTTTGAACTGGGCTTTTGTTATGTGTGGAGAGCAGAAGACCGCTTCGCAGAAGATCGTTATGGAAAAGCCTGCTGACAAAAAATCAGTTCTTTAAAATTTTTACATCGTTATAAAAAATAAAGGATTTTGTCAGCGCCAACCATCACGTTGAGGTGTTTTATGCAAAGTACCGAGAGACCATATTTCAATGGTCTCTTTTTTTAGTGCTCTATTCTGAGCTCTTTTTCTGCAAAACTCTTTTTCTGCAGAGTTGTCAGAGCTCTTTGACTACTGCTCCGGTGAAGTGATTTTAAGACCGACTATGCCCACCAGCAATAGGCAAGCGAAGAATATTCTGGCTGCAGTGGCAGGTTCCTTGAATAATATGATGCCCACTATGACTGCACCCAGCGCGCCGATACCTGTCCATATGGCATATGACGTTCCCAGGGGCAGAGTTTTGGTAGCCTGAGACAAGAAAACAAAGCTGAGTATCATCCCTACGATAGTAGGAATAGTAAACTTGAGCACCGTAAATCCTTCTGAGAGCTTGAGACAGACTGACCAGAAAACCTCCAAGCCTCCGGCGATAAATAGAAAAATCCAAGCCATAAAAAACCTCCTTGTGCACCGGGAGAAAACAATTCAATCAGAGCAGGCTAAGGAAAAGGCTCCGGCTGAATACAGTCAATAAAAAAATGCCGGCACTTTGTATCTCCAACGGCCTACTGATACAAAATCCAACATTCTGGTTTACCCGGCGGCAAATAGTATTATTTTCTGCAGTTTATGATATCAAAATCTTCCTTATCTGTCAACGAATTTATATATAAGTGCTGAACCTATGTAAGAACTGAGACTAAAAATGAACTGAGAAAGGCGTACGTACACAGTAAAAATTCCTTTGTGCGCAAACTCCTGTTCATAATATGAAAAAATAGTCCAAAATGCGGAATTTTTTCTTATTTTGTTGACAACAGAAAATTTTGACGGTACAATACGAAAAATTCAAAATAAGAAACATTTGTTCACATTATGAACAGGCTGAAAAGCGCTTGTAAATAATAGCGAAAGGATAGGAAAAATGATTAAGCCTCCGGTTTTAAAAAAAGGCGATACCATAGGAGTTATATCTCCGGCCAGCCCTTCAGAATCAAAAAGTGAAATTATAAGAGCACAAGAGACTCTGGAAGATATGGGATATAAAGTCGTCATTGGAAAAAATGTCAACAAACAGAAAGGCTTTGTGGCAGCCAGCGAAGATGAGCGTGCTTGGGACTTGAATTATATGTTTAAAAACGACGGGATAGATGCCGTATTTGTAACCCAAGGCGGATATGGTTCCGCACAGATACTCGATAAGATAGATTACGAGGCTATTAAAAAAAGTCCCAAGATATTCACAGGATTCAGCGACATTACATCATTACATTTAGCCATGAATAAGTTTTCAAATCTCATGACTTTTCATGGACCGGGAATGGCCAGATTTAATTCCGAAGATTTGACAGAATATACAAAGAAACAATTTTTTAAGGCGATAGCCGGCACAGCGCCTCTGGGGAAAATAGAGTTGGCTGATGAGAAAAAATGGCTGAATTCCATAGTGCCCGGAAAATGCGAAGGGCAGTTGATCGGTGGGAATATGACTCTCATATGTGCCAGCCTTGGGACTCCTTATGAAATTGACTGCAGGGGGAAAATATTGCTTTTGGAAGAAGTGGACACAGAACCTTGGGTAATTGACCACATGCTCAGTCATTTGCGCAATGCAGGAAAATTAAATGACGCAGCAGGATTTCTGATAGGACAGTGCCATGGATGCAGACCATTCGAACATAATCCGGGATATTACTGCGATATCAGCATCGAGGATGTTTTTGAATATTACTTTAAACCCATTGGAAAACCTGCATTATATGGGCTTCCTTTGGGACACACAGATGACTTGGCAACACTGCCTTTGGGTGCGTTTTGTATGCTTGATTCGACAACTAAGACCTTTGAGGTATTGGAAAGCGCAGTAACAGGATAGTTTACCCGGCAGGGGAAGATATGGTCACAACACCGACAGAAGCGGGTGACAATATATACTTTAGGATGGAGTATGGTTAAGAAAGGAAGATAGCTATGAAAAAGACTAAAAAGATTTTAGCTGTAATTGTCATAATGACAATGGTATTGAGCATTTCATCTTGCGGACAAAAAGGTGAAAGCAGCGATGAAGTCATCTACAACATAGCGACTACACAAGGGTATGATACGTTTAATTTTTTCACCACTGAAAGCGATTTAGTGGCAGACTGGCTGGGTGTTTGTTATGATTCCCTGATAGGATATGACAAAGACTATAACGCAATCCCAAAAGTTGCTGAAAAATGGGAAATTTCCGACGACGGAAAAACGTGGACCTTCCATTTGAGAGATGATATCTATTTTAATGACGGCGAGCAGTTGACTTCTGCAGATGTAAAATGGACTTATGAACACGCCATAGACAGTTATATGTACTCTACCCATGCAGGCGGCATAGATTCCATCGAGTGTCCGGATGATTTTACAGTCATTTTCCATTGTGCTGAAGGAAAGGCGGACATGCTGTATCAGTCCATTCCTATTCTTCCTGAACACGTGTGGGCAGAAGCTGACGATATCTTTACATACGAAGACACTAACCTTATAGGCTCAGGTCCTTTCGTATACAGCCCTGACAGAAGCGGCAACGGAAGCGTGGCCTTCGTAAAAAACGAAGATTACTGGGGAGAAGTTCCTAAAGTAGATATTCTTGTCTTCACTCAGTATGACAACGCTGATGCAATGGCACAGGCTCTCAAGCTGGGAGAGGTGGACGCATGCTATCTGATACAGAAAGAGCAGATGGATACTCTGGAAGGAGAGGAAGGTATAGAAGTAGGAAATTACAATACTTTCGATTACGAATATATGGGATATAATCTGTTGGATGAACTTTTGCAAGATAAGACCATAAGACATGCCATAGATTATTGCACGGACAAAGAACAGATAATCGAAATGAGTTACAGCGGGTTGGCACAGATAGCTTACGGTCCTATAAACAATGCAGGATATATATATGAGCCGGCAGAAAAAAGGGACTGCGATATTGACAAAGCCAATCAGATTTTAGACAAAGCAGGATACAAAGATACTGACGGAGACGGCATAAGAGAAAAAGACGGCAAGCCTCTCAGCTTCGAGATAATAACAGCATCAGAAAGAAGCTCATGGCAGTCGGCTACCGTCAACATTCTTATAACCAATTGCCAAAAAGCAGGCATCGAAATAACATGGAAGCCGATGGAAATGACAGCTATGTGGGACACATGCTATGACGGAAATCCTGACTGGCAGATAGTCATCGACGGATGGGGAGGCGACGCCGACCCGGGATTCCCTCTGTGCATATTTGAAGATTGGGAAAACGGCGGATACGCAGGCGTTTCTTATTCAAATCCTGAATTTGATAAATATTATGAGCTGGTAACGACTACCGTAGACACAGAAAAAAGAGCTGAATATATTGAAAAATGCCAGGAAATTCTTTACGAAGATTGTCCTTATACCTTCATTTGCCTGAGTGAAAGAGTACAGGCAGTCAACACTGCCGATTGGACAGGTCTGGAAGCTAATTCCATGGGATATTTCGGAAACGGACTTAATGATAATTATTGCAATGTAGCTCCTGCAGAGTAAAAAATGCGTAAGGAGCCGGTTCTGTAACGTAGAGGCCGGCTCCTTCGCTCCCTTGAAACAGAACAGGGAGGTAGAAAAATTGGGAAAAAGAATAGCAAAAAAACTCTTTTTTGCATGCATAACCATCGCCTTTGTCATCGCCTTTAATTTTTTTCTGTTTAGGATAATGCCGGGCGATTTGACCAGCATAGTAGCAAAGGCAACCACATCGGAGGAAGTAAAAGAGAGAATTATCGAGGAATCGGGTCTGAACGACCCTCTTCCGCAGCAGTTTGCAGATTATTTTACAGGACTTTTAACAGGAGATTTCGGAGAATCTTTTTATAGTTACGATGGAAGCAGTGACGTACTCACCGTCATAGCAGGCAGAATACCTAATACGGTTATACTTCTTTTAAGCGCAGAAATCATCGCAATAATACTGGGCCTGATTATCGGAGTAATATGTGCTACCAAACGAGCCACCAAGCTGGATACAGGGCTTCTTTCAGGCTCTTTGATTCTTTATTCAATGCCGACCTTCTGGTTTGCAATGGTCTTGATATTCATATTCAGCGTCACTTTAAAGATATTCCCTACCGGAGGCATTTCCACTGCGGGCACCAACTATGAGGGTTTTGCTTACGTGATGGACTACATAGATCATATGATGCTTCCTATGCTATGCATGGGGCTTTTGATGATAGGATGCTACGCCATCACCATGAGAAGTACTATGATAAATATATTGACGGAAGATTATATCAATACAGCCAGAGCAAAGGGCTTTTCCAACAGATACATACTTATGAAGCATGCCATTCCAAACGCAATGCTTCCTATGGCAACAATTATAGCCCTTAACATAGCTGTTATTTTAGGAGGAGCCATACAGCTGGAAACGCTGTTCAGCTGGCAGGGCCTCGGGCAGCTGATGTATGACGCCTTAAACAGAAGGGACTATCCAATGCTGCAAGGATGTTTCTTCATATCGACGGTGGCTGTAATATTGGCCAATGTAATAATGGATATCCTTTACGGTCTCATAGACCCAAGGGTAAAAGACTAGAGGAGGCGCGTCATGAAAGGGAACAGATTATCGACAACCAGGCGCGACCTGAGAAAGATAAAGACTAAAGAATTTTTTAAAGAAGTGTGGCACAACAAGATGGCGAGAGTAGGCATCATAATCATAGGATTTTTCGTGCTTATGGCTATATTAGGGCCTCTGCTTATGCCTTTTAAAACCACAGACATTGCTGATTCCAGAGCAGATGTTTTTAATGCGCCGTCTTTTGAGCACCTTCTCGGAACTGATAACCAAGGAAGAGACGTGCTTGCTTATCTGGTCAACGGAGCCAGAAGTTCTCTGATGGTAGGTCTTACTGCTACGATTATTTCTATGGTCTTGGGCACCATAATAGGAATAGCAGCCGGATATTTGGGCGGCTGGATAGATAACCTTCTGATGAGGGTAACCGATTTCTTCTTGGTATTGCCTTGGCTGCCTTTCTGCATGGTTTTGGCGGCAATATTGGGCAACAGCGTATGGAACATCATTTTAGTAATCGGGCTGACCGGCTGGTCATCTACAGCCAGAGTTATAAGGGCGCAGACCTTATCGGTCAAAGAGCAGCAATATGTGGAAAGAACCGTATCCATCGGAGCCAAGAAGGGCTATATAATGATGAAACATATATTGCCTAACGTATTTCCGCTGGTGTTTTCTGAAGGCATATTGATAGTTTCTTCATCTATACTTACAGAGACTTCTCTGGCATTCTTGGGACTGGGTGATCCTACCAATCCAAGCTGGGGAACTATGCTCAATGACGCATATTCCACAGGCGCCATGACAGTAGGGGCATGGTGGTACTTCATAACTCCGGGCATATGCGTTATATTGGTTGCCTTGGGATTTACTCTCATGGGATACGCTTTCGATGAGATTTTGAACCCTAAGCTGAAAGAAAGATAAGGAGGGCAGCGAGAGATGAAACTGCTGGAAGTGAAGAATTTAAGAACATATTTTAAAACCTCCAAAGGCACGTCTAAAGCTGTGGACGGAGTATCTTTCGACTTGGATTACGGTCAGTGTCTCGGTATAGTAGGCGAGTCGGGATGCGGCAAAACTACTACAGCGTTATCCATATGCCAGCTTTTGCCAAAGGAGGGTTACATAGAAGGCGGAGAAATACTGCTGGAAGGAGTAGATTATGCAAAGCTCAGTGAAGAGGAGATAAGGAAACATCGCTGGGAAGACGTATCTATAATTTTTCAGGGAGCTATGAACGCTTTCAATCCTGTGAAGAAAGTCGGATGGCAGATTGCCGAGGCATGCATGCTGCATGAAGGCATGTCCAAGGAAGATGCAAAGCGCAGGGCAGAAGACCTCTTTGAGATGGTAGGCATAGCCAGAGAAAGAGTAAATCAGTATCCTCACGAATTTTCAGGAGGAATGAAACAGCGTGCTATGATAGCCATGGCTTTGGCATGCAATCCTAAATTGATAATAGGCGATGAGCCGACAACCGCTCTTGACGTTATGATACAAGCTCAGATATTGGAGCTTTTGGAAAAACTGCGAAAAGAACTCAATATGGGAATGATTCTGATAACCCATGACTTATCTATTTTAGGAGAGACTTGCGATAAAATTGCAGTGATGTATGCCGGAAAAATCGTTGAACTGGGCAGCGTGGAAGACATTTTTAAATCGCCGAAGCATCCGTATACGAAAAAGCTGCTGGCATGTTTCCCTAATATTGAGGACGAAAAAAAGGTGGTTCCGGAAGGCATACCGGGATATCCGCCTACTTTAATCGATCCTCCTTTGGGATGCAGGTTCTGCGACCGATGCGATTTAGCTTATGAGCGCTGCAAAAATCAGGAACCTGAGTTCATCCAAATAGAGAACGGACATTATGTTTCATGTCATCTGGAAGGCGGTGAGTCCTATGGCAGATAAAATCCTTGAAGTAAGAGACCTGAAGGTATATTTCCAAATGAAAAAAGGCTTTATCAACTCGCTGTCGGGTAAAAACCAAGCTTTAAAGGCTGTGGACGGCGTGAGCTTTGACATAGAAAGAGGAGAAATTTTATCTCTTGTGGGAGAATCCGGCTCAGGCAAAACTACGACAGGCAAGGCAATCCTCAGACTGGTGCCTATAAAAGAAGGCTCTGTAATATTTGACGGAAAAGACATAGCCCAGGAAAAGGATTTGAAGGACTTTAGACTCAAAGCTCAGATGATATATCAAGACCCTTATCAAGCTTTGAATCCACGCCAATATATTTCCGACATAGTGGGCGAGCCTCTGGATGTCAACAACCTGGCGTCAGATATGGAAGAAAGAACCAAGGCCATAAAGACGGCTTTGGAAAATGCAGGACTGACACCGGCGGAAGATTACCTTTATCGCAGGCCTTATGAACTTTCAGGCGGACAGAGGCAGAGAGCAGCTATAGCCAGCTCCCTTATCATGAAACCTGAATTTGTAGTAGCTGATGAACCGGTTTCCATGCTGGATGCCAGCATACGAACGGGGATAATAAGGATGATGTTGGAAGAAAGAGACAAAAACGGAGTTGCCTATCTCTTCATAACTCATGATCTTTCACTGGCCTGGCTGATTTCAGATAAAATAGCCATAATGTATCTGGGAAAGATTATGGAACTGGGTACGGCAGACCAGATTGTAAAACATGCGCTGCATCCGTACAGCAAAGCTCTCTTGAGCGTAATGCCTGTGCCGGGCAAGCTTTTGTCGGGCAAACGTCAAATTCTGGAAGGAGAAACGCCTAACGCAGCGGCAGATATAAAAGGCTGCAGATTTTGCGGAAGATGTCCTGTGGCTATGGAAATCTGCAAGGAACAGGAACCGCAGTACAAGATGGTTGAAAAAGGTCATTTTGTCAGCTGCCACAGGTATTGATATATGGAAAAGATAAAGAAAGAAATAGAAAATATTGATATAGGCGCTATAGTATCGGATATGGTCAAAATCCCAAGCTATTCTTTTATGGAAGAGCAGGAAAGGGAGATTTCCCTTTACATCAAGAGCTTTTTTGACAAAGAAGGGATACCGTGCCGCGTAGTCCAGATAGAAGAAGGCAGGTACAATGTAACTGCGCTGCTCAAAGGTGAAGGCTGCGGCAAGTCCCTGATGCTTTCAGGACATACCGATACAGTGCCCCCATACGATATGGAAGAGCCGTTTTCAGGGCGCATGCATCAAGGAAAGGTTTTCGGCCGAGGCGCTTGTGATATGAAGGGCCCTTTGGCAGCCATGATGGTCGCTATGGCAGCAATAAAGAGAAGCGGAATCAGCTTAAAGGGAGACCTTTATTTTGCAGGTGTAGCTGATGAAGAGGAACAAGGCAAGGGAGCAGCGTATCTCATCGAGCATGATTTGAATGCAGATAACGCTGTTGACGGTGTCATCGTAGGAGAACCTACAGGCTTGCATATTTCTCCGGGCCATAAAGGGCTGGAATGGATAGAGGTGTCCTTTTCAGGTAAAAAAGTCCATGGCGGGAGGCAAAACGAAGGTGTGAACGCCATAGAGATGGCAGCCCGTTTTATAAGCAGAATATACGAGACATACATGCCTGTGCTCAAATCCAGAGATTATCCTGTTCTGGGGCCTCCAACCATCAACATAGGTACTATACAGGGCGGAGACCAGCCCAGCACCGTACCTGACAGATGTATCCTGACCCTTGACAGAAGGATGGTGCCTTCAGAAACCATTCAACAGGTATATGATGAGCTGGATGAAATAGCAGATAAACTTCATCAAGAAGATCCTCGATTTGAATGTGAGATAAGGGATATGTTTGAAGATAACAAGACGCTTCCTCATATACCTTTCGTTACGGAAGAACAGGATCCATTGATGATGTCCATAAAAAAGGCTTGCGCCGAAACGAGCGTTGAAACGGTCATAGAACCGTTTCCGGCTTGGACCGACGCAGGATTCATATCCAGCTGCACTCAGTCAACATGTGTCGTAATTGGCCCGGGACAGCTGGCTAAAGCCCACTCGCCGGAAGAATGTGTGGAAATAGCTGAAGTAAGCAGAGCCGCGGAAATTTATGCTTTGTGCGCATTGGATTACTGCGGTTTTAGAGACTGCGATGACTATGACGTTAATAACTGCTGCGTTGGTGAAAGAAATGAAGAAAAAGATAGATAATTTTATCGTGGATAATAGAAGCAATATAATACACGATATCGTAGAGCTGATTAAAATAGAAAGCTTAAACGGCAACAAAGAGAAAAATACTCAAGCCCTCGACTACGTAATGTCGCTGGCGGAAAAAATGGGGATGAAGACCACTAAATCGTCTAAAAACGATGTAGGCGTAATAGAAATAGGTCAAGGCAAAGAAATTATCGGAGTGTTGGCCCATGTAGATGTGGTCGGCGTAGGCGATATTCAGAAATGGAACCATCCTCCTTTCGCCGGAAAGATTGACAAGGGATATATATGGGGCAGAGGCGTTGTAGACGATAAGGGACCTTTGATACTGTGCCTTTATGGGCTTAAAGCTATCAAAGACTTGCAGATTCCGCTTAATAAGCGAATATGGCTTATAGTCGGCACATGTGAGGAATCGGAGTGGCATGATATTGAAACCTTTAAAGAAGAGTTTGAGCTGCCTGACTATGGGTTTTCACCGGACGGAGATTTTCCTATTTATAATAGAGAAAAGGGATACTGTGATGTAGAAATCTTTTTTAACGAGCCGTGCAGGGATATACTTGAAGAGGTTCAGGCAGGCGACAGCCCCAACACCATACCTTCTAAGGCTGTTTTCAAGATAAGAAATCAAGAAGAATTGGTATTCCATGGACTTTCTTGTCACAGTTCCGTTCCGGGTATGGGAGTCAATGCCATAGAAAAACTTATAACTGCTCAGGGCTTTCGCACAGAGTTTAACTTTATAAGATTTATAAGCGATTTCTTGTCAAAAGATTATAACGGCACCAAATTGGGAATAGACGATCCGAAATGGGCGGCCAATGACAAACTGGACAAGACCACGGCGGTTCCCACTAAACTCAGTTTGACCAAAGAAGGCGTAAAGCTTAACATCAATATGAGATTATGGTTTGACGTTACTGAAGAAAAAGTAAAAACAGCTTTTGCCAGGTTAGCTTCCAAATACAATTATACGTTTAGGATTTCCGACTTTTTGAATTCTATGGAAGTATCGCCTGACCAACAGTTTTTGCAGGTGATGGCCGACGTATATGAAAGTTACGGATACAAGGCAGCCTTTAAAACGGCGGTAGGCACATCTTACGCCAAATCAATGAAAAACTTTGTCAGCTGGGGACCGGTGTTTGAGACAGAGCCCAACTGCGCTCATATGGAAAATGAAAGGCTGTCCATAGGCGCCATGATAACTGCAGGTCAGATGTATGCCAACTTCCTGGCCAGGATGGCGAGTCCTTTTGAGGATTTAAAGAAAAAATACGCCAACATGACCAGCCTTGAGAAGGCGCTGTATTTACTAAGTTTATTCGCACAACCGCCTTATAGATATGACGTGCCGACACTGGCAGGCCTTACCGGCATGAATAGGACAACGGTTTACAGAAATCTTTCTTCACTGGAGGAGGCTGGATTTCTGGCCCGTGATGAGGAAACGAAAAGCTATACTGTAGGTGAAATGTCGAAAAAAATGTATGAGGCCTTTGAGTTAAAGAAGTAAGTGGGATTTGTTATGGAATATTTGAAGGAAAACAGAGAAAAGATTATAGGTGATTTGCTGGATTGCCTTTCGATAGCCAGCGTTTCGCAAAACAGGGCAAAAACTGAAGAGGCGCTGGACTATGTGTTATCGCTGGCCGAAAGTATGGGTATGGAAAGTCACAAATTGCTGGATGGACGAGTTGGAACGGTGGAAATCGGTCAGGGAACGGAAACTCTTGGCATATTGGTACATATCGATGTAGTTGACGAAGGCGACAGAGATTTGTGGATATGCGACCCCTTCAAAGGTCAGGTTATAGACGGAAAAATCTATGGACGGGGAGCTCTCGATGATAAAGGACCTTTGATAGCCAGTCTCCATGCCATGAAAGCAGCGATGGACGAAGAAAGGCCTTTTACAAAAAAAGTCCGTATGATAATCGGCACCCAGGAAGAAGCCGAATGGAGCGACATGGATGAATATGTACAGAAGTACGAGCTGCCTGATTACGGGTTTACTCCTGATGGAGAATTTCCTATATGCAATATTGAAAAAGGCTGTGTTGACGCAGTTATCAGATTTCCGATACCAAAATCAGACTATAATGGCGGAGGCGTTGTAATTCAAAGGATAGAAGGCGGCACAGCGCCCAATGTTATTCCCGGCAGCTGCAAAGTATGGCTGTCTGACGGCAGACAGATACAGACTCTCGGAAAAGCTGTTCATTCCTCCAGACCGGATAGAGGAAAGAACGCCATTCTGCTCATGGCGGAAAAAATCGCATCCAGAGAGTTTGCGGGCGATGCCATAGCTGAAAAAATGGTAATGATACAAAAGCGCTTTCACGACATTTACGGAAGTGGCATAGGAATATACAGCAAAAATGAGTATTATAACGGAGAATATATCCACAGGAATGTCGTTTCGCCTACGATGATACGAACGGAAAAGGGATATTTGGAACTTACACTTAATGTAAGGTTTTCTTATGAATCTACTGCCGAGGAAATCATAGCAGCCATAGAGAAGCTTTGCGATGAAGAGGGAGGCTATGTAGACTCATGCACATCCCTTCCTGCTATATACGTTGACAGGCATGAACCCTATCTTGAAAAACTGGCAAAAGCTTATGAAGATCAGACTGATTTTTCTAATGAGTTTTCGCTAGCTTATGGAGGGTCTTATGCCAAAGTGATGAAAAGGATGGTATCTTGGGGACCAATTTTACCTGGAATGGAAGACACCTGCCACGAGGAAAACGAGTGTATAAAAATAGATGACTTGATTACCAATTTCAGAATCTATTATGATGCAATAATGAGTATAGCAAAATCAGAAGAAAGCTTTGTTTAATCGGGCAAGAAAGGGACAAAGTCAGGAAAGGGGCACGAAGAAAAGGGATACGAAGAAAAGGGATACGGCAGACTTACCGTTCCTTGGTTCTTGCCTTCCCTCTGCCCTGTCGGGCTTTGGCCGGTTCCTATATAAAAGCCATCTTTTCTTTGATTTATAGGGGCATCTCCTATAAAATCTTTGTTTTTTGTAGTTTTATAGGGATTCTGCCAAGGGAGGAAAGTCTTTAATTTGTAAAACGCATAAACATTTAAGCTGATTAAAACTTTTCTTAGCTATAAAATTGTCGATTTTGAAGTTATAATGTCAGAATATGCGAAAATATGTCTCATTGTGTCAATAGAGACGCTTAGTAATGTGCCGGATTTTGAAGCTCTTCACATCATCACTCCTATAAATTTTTTCATTTGAGCAAATTTATAGGGGTCGCTCCTATAGAACAACCAAAATTTCAATAATTCGTGGAATTTGAGGCCAAAGCTTATTCATATTTATTCAAGCTCATGCAAACCTATACAAGCGCGGCAAGACGACAAGAGTTTATAGTCTTTTACACCGAGAGCCGCCTCATGATTACTTCCTTTTGAGACGGCTCTTTATTGAAAATTTTATAGTTACCGGACTATTGTCTTATAGTTTCCAGAAGCTTTCTGAAATCAGGCTCGGTCCAGTACACAGGAGTAGGATAAAGAGGGTTGGCTTCTTTCATGGCCCAGCTTATGATTTGAGGTATGTCCTCATCTTTTATCACATCCAAGCCTACGGGTATATTCATCTTCTCCTTAAGCTCCTCTATCCAGCTTATGAATTTTTCTGCCTTTTCAGCGTCATTCTTTCCTGTCATCTGGCATACTTCTGCCAGACGGGCCAGTCTTTCGTGAGCGGCAGAGCCGAACTGGCGCATAACGTGAGGCAAAATTACAGACATTGCCAGGCCGTGAGGAGTGCCATACAGTCCTCCCAACGTATGGCCTACGGCATGCACGTAGCCAACGCATCCTCTCGTGAAAGCTCGGCCGGCATAAAAAGCGGCTTTTTGCATGTTCTGGCGGGCTTCGATATCGGAACCGTCACAATATGCCTTATATAGATTATTGTATATCAGTCTTACGGCATCTTCTGCCAATTTGTTTTCCAGCTTCGAGTTGTAAGTATGGTTGGTATATGCTTCTACCGCATGGCAGAGGGCGTCCATGCCTGTGGTTGACGTTACCTTAGGAGGCAGACCTACAGTAAGCTCAGGGTCTAAAACGGCAAATTTAGGCATCAGGCTGGTATCGTTCATGGAAGCTTTATGGCGTGTCGCATGGTCCGTTATTACTGCTGCAACAGTTGTCTCTGACCCTGTGCCGGCAGTGGTAGGAACAGCGAAAATGGTAGGAATTCTTTTGAGAACTCTGAAAAGCCCCTGCAGTTGTTCTACCGTTTTTCCCTTCTTTACTGCTACGGCGCCGATGCCTTTGCAGCAGTCCATAGGAGAACCGCCTCCGAAAGCCACCATGGCCTCGCAGTTGTTTTCTTTGAACAGTTTAAGCCCCTCGTTTACATTGATATCGGTTGGGTTTGGCTGTACGCCGTCATATACGACGTATTCTACTCCCTCTTCATCCATGGCTTTAAACAAGCTGTCCAAAAGTCCCAGTCCCATGAGAACTTTATCTGTTACTACAAGTACTTTTTTGTAACCTTTCTCTTTGATTAAGGCAGGAAGTTTTGTAATACATCCTGCGCCTTCCAGCGTTTGGGGCATCCCCCATGGTATGACATACATACCGATTTTAAAAACGCCTTGATATATTTTTGCATAAATCTTACCCATGACTTTCCTCCATTATTTAATAATGTATCAATAATGTATCGCATCTATAGGACAAACATTTCCGCATATATGACAGCCTATGCAATCTTCCGGATGAACGAGAACCGCGATTGTGCGTATATCGCCGTGGAATTTCGGCTCTGAAATCTCCAAACAATCGGAGGGGCAGTTTTCTACGCAGACAGAACATCCGGCACAAATGTCTTGGTCTATTACAGGTTTATCCCATTGTCCTTTCGGAACCTTTGATACTGTGTTGCCGAAACCGTCGGTTATGGCGCTTTTCGGACATAGCCTGCCGCATAGACTGCAGTCGATGCATATGTTTTCGTCTATTACATGAATTTCTTTTACATTGCCGGTAATAGCATTGACCGGACAGTTTTTGGCGCATATATGACATCCTATACACGCGTCAGTGATCATATGTGACATGATTTTCTCCTTGACAAAGTTTTGCTCGTATAAGGGTTTGACCGCATTTGAGCTTATGGTATGTGAGTCTTCATCCTCCGCCGGAAGGAGACATAAATATCAACTCATCGCCGTCGTTCAAAGATGATGAATATTTGGCCTGCTTACCGTTGATGACGAACAGACAGTTTTTAAATTCTTTTTTATCGTGGCCTGTTGCTCTGGCTAAAAGGCCGCATGCTTCAGATACTGAAGAGGCGTATGCTTCCATTTCTTTAAAACCTGTTTTTAATCTCATCGAGCCGAAAAGTTTGATGGTCACCACGCTGAACACCTCCGTTTCCTACGGTTTTATGAATGTTGTATGTTCTATATTGCATTCTTTGCTTTTTGAAAATCTCTGCAAGTCTCTTCATAGCTGGCCAAGCCCGAAAGTCCAAGCCTCTTGAGGGTTTTAGGAGTAGGAACGGCATCCTGGGTCCAGCCCCTGGCTCTGTAGTATACGGATTTCATCCTCTCCAACGGAACTTTTGTGGTCTCATCTCCCTGGATTTGGGCCACATCCGTAAGTCTTGCCGGCAGGGAATCGTCCTTACGCCTTATGCCAAACCGTGTGTTTATATGACGTTCGAGCGTGTATGAGCGTTTGCCCGCTTTGAAAAACTTTCCGAAATTCATCGGTATGCCTGTAGCATATTTAAATGCTTTTGATTGATTGAAAATCACAGGAATGTTGAAACACAGCATTCCCGGGAATCTGTTCAATATTCTGAGAACAGGGCCCAGCAGTGGCACCGCTTTGCAAAATGCCTTGGTATACCATGCGTGAGGCTTGCTTATGAGGGGCGGTGGGAAAAAGGCATAAGTAGTGAACAGACATTGGCCGGCAGCCGATACGGTTTCCATCAAGTCCTGAAACATAATGGTCATATCAGGCTTGCCGTGAGGAGTCTGCTGGTCAACATTAAGGCTTAATCCTTCCACCAAAACCATATATCCTCCGTTGAGATGGCAGCCGCCTCTGTTGGAAACTGCATATCCAAGACCAAGGCCTACTGTGCGCCGCGGCTCGTAGGCAGCTAATTCCAGTCCTTTTGAGTTGATAGCAAACTCTTTGCCGCCGTATTTTTCTGAAAGCCATCTGCTGCCGTTGGCCAACTCATCACCCACGCCTTTTCGATAGGCTATGTCTTGCCATATTTGAGATATTTCTTCTGTTTGGCCGAAAACCAGCCCGTTGTCCCAAAGGCCTTTTTCGTTAGCCTCCATGGCATAAGCCAAAGTGCTTGCTGCCGATATGGTGTCCATGCCCAGTTCATCCAGCTCATAATTCCATTTTAGAATGGATTTAAGGTCATTGTTTAATATGCCTCCGCCGAGAAGACCCAAAGTTTCCAGCTCAGGTCCTTTTACCGCTTTGCCGTCCACTTCGACGGTTCTGGCGCATTTTATTGGACAGGTCAGGCAGCCTTTGTTTACTATATTAAAATCGTCGGCCAGAGCTTCTCCGCTGACCTTTTCGAAATCATCGTACTGCCCGTAATTATAATTTTTTGTAGACAGCTGGCCGCGCATCTGCATGGTGGAAACCAATCCGGCAGTTCCAAGTCTGGGAAGCTGATCTCCGGTCAGAGGATGATTGCGCAGATATTTGAACCATTTTTTATTTAAATCCTTCATTTTATCAGGAGAAAATACTTTGACCTGATGATTTCCGCAAGCTGTTATGGCTTTGATGTTTTTCCAGCCCATCACAGCGCCTGTTCCGCCTCTGCCGGCAACCCTTTCGTTGCTGACAATAGCTGAATACAGCACTAGATTTTCGCCTGCCGGACCGATTACCAGCTTTCCGTTTTTTACAGGCTTGCCGGATTTCTCTTCCAGCCTTTTATCTAAAACTTGCTGAATTTCACTTGTTTTCATACCCCACAAATCTGAGGCGTCGTTAAAAACAACATTTCCGTTGTTTATTTCCAGCCAAACCGGGCAGTCGCTTTTTCCCGATATGACTATCCCGTCAAGGCCGGCTTTTTTTAGATAATATCCAAAATTGCCTCCGCAGTTGGAGGATGTGATTATCTTAGTCTGAGGAGAAAGGGTGGAAACGTTGAATCTGCTGGAGCTGGGCGCACCTGTTCCTGTAAGAGGACCTGTTGTGATTACCAGCATATTCTCTTCGGAAAAAGGCTTTGTGCTGCTTTTTAGGTTGTCTCCCAGTATCTTCGCAGCCATAGTCTTTCCGCCTATGTACAGTTCTCGCTCTTCATCTGACCAAGGATATTCTGTTGTTTCGCGGGTAGACAAATCAATTTTTAATACTTTGCCCATGTAACCGCCGTATTTTGTAGTCATCATGAAACCTCCTTGTTTCATATACATTATATCACTGTTTTTCATATATAGAGTTGTAATTTATAGCAAAAATGGATTTTAAAGCAAGTATACTGCATATTTTAATTATTGAGGAGGGATTTATGAGATGATAGTTAACGGTTATGCGTATCCATCCATAAGCGATGAAACGCTGCAATGGTGGCTGGAAAGGCTTACGTGGGTATCCACCTTTAGTTACGGTCTTAAAGGTGACGGCAGCTTGATAAACCTGAATGACGAGAGAATAATTGAACAAGCGGATGAAAAAGGGGTACGGCCTATGATGGTCCTTGCACCTATGAATGAAGAAGGAATGTTCAGCGAAGAAGAAGCCGTAAAGGTTTTCAACGATCGGCAGGCTCAGAAAAATCTTATAGAAAATATTTGCCGCAACATAAGGGAAAAAGGCATGGGCGGTATAGATTTTGATTTTGAATACATATCGGGTCAGTACGCAGACGATTACGCCAGGCTTGTAGCAGAAACCAGAAAATGTCTTTCGCCATGGGGATTTCTGACCACCGTGGCGCTGGCTCCAAAGACCAGCGATAACCAGGCAGGAGAAATATATGAAGGTCATGATTATGCCAGAATGGGGCAGGCAGCCGATTATTGTCTTTTGATGACTTACGAGTGGGGCTATGCCTATGGACCGCCTATGGCTGTGTCGCCTATGAAAAACGTTAGACAGGTAATTGAATATGCGATCACAAGAATACCTGCTGACAAAATTTTACTTGGCATGAACAATTACGGATATGACTGGGCGTTGCCATGGCAGGAAGGACAGCGAGCGCAAACACTCACTCTTCAGCAGGCAGCAGATCTGGCAGAGCGATATGGCGCTCAAATAATTTTTGATCAGGAAGCAAGAGCGCCATATTTTGAATATACGGATGAAAAGGGGAACGATCACATAGTCTGGTTTGAAAATCAGCAGAGCTGGAGAGAAAGGATAGCTTTGGTGGAAGAATATGGCTTGGCGGGAATCGGAATATGGAACATAATGGAGATTTTCCCGGGAAAAGTTCCGGGTGTGATATAGACCATATGCTTCACTGAAAAAAATTAGAGTGCCTAAAAAAGATACGGCAAGAATGTGATAACAGCAGAGGCTTGAGAAGTGTAACGCCTATGTATGGCTCAGCCTCTGCTTTGATTATTTTTGATTGCAAAATAGAAAATTGAAAATTGACGAATTATAAAATTGCTGGTAAAATTATGTCAAAACAGATGAAGCAAGAAATTTTTTTTGAGATTGGGTTAGTGATAACTAATAATAGTTATATTAAACAAATATAGATAATAGGAGGACATAAAATGGACAAAAAAGGAAAAGCAGCGGGTATTTTTGCTGCCGGAGTATTGTTTGGAACAGCAGGTATTAAGTTGCTTTCTAGCAAAGAGGCAAAAAAGACTTATACGAAGATTACCGCATCGGCTTTAAGAGCAAAGGATAGCTTGATGAAAACAGCTGTAAACATTCAGGAAAATGCGGAGGATATCTTGGAAGATGCAAAACAGATAAACAAAGAATACGAAGAAACTGAAGAAGTCTTCCAGGACGAAGCTGTATGCCATGATATTAGCGATGAAAAAGCAGAAGGCGAAGATTGTTGCAATGAAAGACCGGAAGGCGAAGAATAATGAAATTTACAATTAAGCATGAAGGAAAAGGCAGGCTGCGTATTCATTTTTTTCAAAAGAAAATGCCTTTTGAACAGGCTGACACGCTTCAATATTATTTGGAACAGCAACCTTTTGTGCTTAAGGCAAAGGTCTATGAAAGGACACAGGATGCGGCCATATGCTTCGAATATAAAGAAAGAGATAACGTTATAAAATGTATTCAATCTTTTTCTTACGGAGACATTGAAATTCCATCACATGTACTTAAAAGTTCCGGAAGAGAATTAAATAGCCATTATCAAGAAAAGCTGGTTATTACTGCGATAGTGCATTATGGTCGCAAGCTCCTTCCATTGCCATTTAGAACTGTATTGACCATATTTGATGCTGTCAAATTCATAAAAAATGGAATTCAGTCCCTTTTAAACAGGAAAATCGAAGTAGCTGTTTTGGATGCTACTTCTATAGGAGTATCCTTGCTGCGGGCAGACATTAAAACCGCAGGTTCCATAATGTTCTTGCTGAAATTAAGCGGCATATTGGAAGAATGGTCACACAAAAAATCTGTCAGCGATTTGGCACGAACCATGTCTCTTGGCACAGGAAAGGTATGGATTGTAGATGAATTTCCACAATCTCCAAAGGAAAGGCTAGTTTTGTCTAACCAAGTCAAGGAAGGAGATTTAGTCTGTGTTCATATGGGAAATGTAATCCCCTTTGACGGTTTTGTAGAATCTGGGGAGGGAATGGTCAATCAAGCTTCTTTGACAGGCGAAGCTCTTACTGTACGTAAAACTTCCGGCGGATATGTATATGCCGGGACAGCTCTTGAGGAAGGAGAACTTATCGTAAGGGTAAAAGAAATTGCCGGATCCAGCAGATATGAAAAAATTGTGACCATGATAGAAGAGACAGAAAAACTTAAATCATCTCTTGAAAACAGAGCTGCAAACCTAGCCGACAAACTTGTACCATGGTCTTTGGCGGGAACTTTGCTTACATATCTTTTAACTCGCAATGCCACTAAAGCCCTTTCAATTTTAATGGTGGATTTTTCATGCGCACTGCAGCTGACTATGCCTGTAGCAGTGCTGTCAGCCATACGCGAAGCCGGAAAGCATGATATTACCGTAAAGGGTGGCAAATACTTGGAAGTTATGGCTGAAGGCGATACCATCGTATTTGATAAAACCGGAACCTTGACAAAAGCCAAACCTGTGGTAGCACAGATCATTTCGTTTTCTGATGAATACAACGAAGACGAGCTTTTAAGAATTGCAGCTTGCATAGAAGAACATTTTCCGCATTCTATGGCGAAAGCAATCGTTGAAGCTGCAAAAAACAAAGATCTCGTTCATGAGGAGATGCATTCCAAGGTTGAATATATAGTAGCCCATGGAATAGCCACTGAAATACAAGGCAAGCGTACAATCATTGGCAGCAGACATTTTGTCATTGAAGATGAAGGCTGCGTCGTGCTGAAGGATAAAAAAACTGCATTTAATAACTTGCCATCACATTTTTCACATCTTTACATGGCTATAGATGGAGAATTGGCAGCGATAATATGTGTGGAAGATCCGTTGCGTGAAGAGGCTTCAGAAGTTATCAGCAGGCTTAGAAGAACAGGCATTAACAATGTAGTTATGATGACAGGAGATGGACAGCGCGCAGCCGCCAGCGTGGCGGAAAAGCTGGGGCTTGACGAATACTATTCCGAGGTGCTACCAGAAGACAAGGCAGAGTTTATCAAGAAAGAGAAAGCTCGAGGGAGAAAAGTCATAATGGTAGGAGATGGCATAAATGATTCTCTGGCTCTTTCTACTGCTGACGTAGGCATCGCTATAAGCGACGGAGCGGAAATCGCAAGAGAAGTAGCTGATATAACCATAGCAGCCAGAGACTTGCACGAACTTATCGTTCTGAAAGAGTTGAGCAATGCCTTAATGAGAAAAATAAAAGGTAATTATCGCTGTATTGTATGTTTCAATACCACATTGATAGGCCTTGGGATACTAGGAGTTATGCAACCGGCAACATCAGCGCTGCTGCACAACTCGTCGACTCTTTTGTTTACATTGAGCAACATGAGAAATTTATTACCCGAAAAAACATAAAAAAGATTAATTAAAAACGAAATTTTCTATTGAATTTTGGTACGGAATAGTGTATATTAGGAATGTCGAAACTTTATATGCGGATATGGCGGAACTGGCAGACGCGCACGGTTCAGGTCCGTGTGAAGGTTACTTCATGAAGGTTCGAATCCTTTTATCCGCACCAGAAAAACCAAAACCTCGTTTGTTGCGAGGTTTTGGTTTTTTGTTATGCTGTTCTCAATAAGGATTCGAATCTGAGAAGGCACGAGCGTAAAGCCGAAACCTCCGGTGGAGGTTTCGGCACAGACTGTAGACAAACCCCATCCGTCAGTATGCCAAGAGCATACGTGATTATTTGATGCTATGTGCGCAATGAGGTATCATTCTTGTCATAGAGCCTTGCTGACAAAAAAATAAATTTTTTTAATTTTTTACATCAAAAGGCCTTAAACTCGTGTCGAATTTCGTCGAAAGGGGCCCCTCGGCAGACTTTTTTTCGTAAATTCTGAAAAAAAGTCTGCAAAAGCGCCAATTTGCAGACTTTTTGTCTAATTTTTATGATTTTTTACATTTTTGGCGGTTTTTTCACCAGCAAAATACCATTTTATGTAAATTCGCTGACAAATTTTCAAAAATAAACAAATTTTATCAGCGCCGGAACATCTGCTTCTTTTCAAGACAAAATTCCCCTTCAAATCGCGAAAAGCACCTTATATTAGGCGCCTCTTTTATAGCTAAAATTTGACTTGCTGTATAATTTGAAGCCTCTTTAAAAGTATAATATAATGAACGCAAGAGATTATATCAGCGTTGCTGTAAGGTAGCGTTCATTGTATCATGCGTTTGAGTCTGATGCATGGTATAATGGTATAATAGAAATAAAAGATTTAATAATAAAAAGAAGGAACGAGAAATGAAAGTACACGAAAGATTTTTAAAGTATGTGATGTTTGATACCATGTCGGATGAAAGCAGTGAAAGCCGTCCCAGCACACAGGGACAGAGAGTTTTTGCTCAGGCGCTTTGCCGCGAGCTGGAGGAAATGGGCATTTCAGATATCAGACTTGACCAAAACGGCATTGTTTACGGGCGCATACCGTCAAACTGCAATGAAGGCCCTACTGCAGATACGAAGAACAATGCACCAAAAGAAATCCCCGTAATCGGATTTATTGCGCATATGGATACGGTTTCTGCTTTTCCGGGACCGTCGAAGGAACACCCTCCGAGGCTGATAGAAAACTATGATGGAGGAATCATTAAGCTTAACGAAGAGATATCGTTGGACCCGGAAAAAGACGACAGATTGAAACAGTCCATAGGCAGAGATATTATAGTTACCGATGGAAGTACGCTGCTTGGCGCTGACGATAAAGCAGGAGTTGCTGAAATAATGACAGCTCTTGAGTATATAATTAAACATCCCGAATTTTCTCACGGCGATGTGGCCTTTTCGTTCACTATAGATGAAGAAATCGGAACGGGAATAGAGTGCTTCGATATAGATGCTCTAGGCGCAGATTTTGCTTATACAGTGGACGGTACCGCATTTGGGGAAATAGAATATGAAAACTTTAATGGCTGCAGCGCAGAAATAGAGATAAAAGGTTTCAGCACTCATCCCGGCGAAGGAAAAGACAAGCTTATCAATAGCCTTTTACTTGGAATGGAGCTGGCTGATATGCTTCCTGCGTGGAAGAGACCAGAACATGCGCAAGGGAGAGAAGGCTTTTATCATCTGACAGAGATGACAGGCAATTGTGATATATGTCAGATGCGGTATATTATCAGAGAAGCAGATAAAGAAATTTTTAAAGATATGAAAGACCAATTGATTCGAGCTGCTGAATACATCGAGAGAAAATATAAAGGCTCGCAAATCAATGTTAAAATTAAGGAAAGCTACAGCAATATGCTGGAGAAGATAAAACCTCATATGCATTTGATAAAAAACGCCGGAGAGGCTATAGAGGAATTGGGAACCACACCGATTTCCGGCCTGATACGCGGGGCCACCGACGGGGCGGTGCTTTCATATAAAGGATTGCCGTGCCCGAATTTGGGAACAGGGAGCTTCAATCACCACAGCGTAAGGGAGTTTGCTGATGTATCTCAAATGGAAAAGAGCGTTGAACTTATACTTAAGATTATAGGCAAGTATGCGAAATGAGCTTGTTTCAAAATTGCTGCATTAAAAAACTGATAAAAAACAAATAAATCTTGAGAGAGGTTCTGCGGTGTAGTATAATGTTAACAAAGAAAACCCATGAAAAATCATGGATTTTGTGTATATAATATATCTTAACGGAAGTTCGGAGGTGTATTTATGGATAAGGATACAAAGAAGAAATTAGTCTTTGCTATCTTACAAGGCGATGACTATGAACAGGTTGTAAGAGAACTGAATAAAAACGGATTTTATGTTACTTTGCTCAATTCAGTCGGAGGCTTTCTCAAGAAACGCAGCGTTACTATAATGATAGGTGTTGAAGAAGTCAGACTGGAAGAACTGCTTGATATTTTAAGGGATGAGGCAGGAGAAAGGATAGAAACTGTATACCAGACCCCTGCGGTTACGGGAGGCCCGATGATGGGCATTCCGCCTACAATTCCTATGGATGTAAATTGCGGAGGAGTGACCATATTTGTCCTCGATATGGACCAGATGGTAAGATTCTAAAATATAACCGGCTTCAACTTTGAAATGATTTTCATGGGTTGAAGCCGGTTTTTGTTTTGCCTTATGTTATATTTTTATTTTTCAAGACTTTGCTGAGCGTGCTTTTTTATAGCAGAAAAGCTTTCTTCACTTATGACGTGTTCCATGCGGCAAGCGTCTTCAGCAGCGGTTTCAGGAGAAACGCCCAATTTGGTTAGCCATTCAGTCAGCAAAGTGTGACGCTCATATATCTTTTCTGCTATTTGCTGGCCCTTTTCGGTGAGAGATATCATTCCGCCGTCATCAACGGTAATATATCCGTTTTCTTTGAAATTTTTCATGGCAACGCTGACGCTTGGCTTGGAAAAGCCCAGTTCATTGGCGATATCGATAGATCTGACATAGCCTTTCCTTTTGCGCAGCATTAGGATCATTTCCAAATAGTTTTCAGCAGATTCCTGTATCTTCATGTTTTTCACCAATCCTAAGAATGTTATTACGAAAAATATAACATATACAAAAGCTTTTTTCAAGTATGGAGCATTACAGGATTTCTCGCTCCTTATGAAATTCAGATTTATGATTCGACAGTATACGGGTATGGGGTATACAAACAGATTTTACCGAAAAATGTTGTACAAAATTCGGTTTGTCGGGATTTTGTACAACATTTTCTTTTTTATAATAAGGGCTGTTTGAAGTCTTTGCGATATATCAGCTTTTCCAAAGATTATTAGTCCGCAAAAATGGTCGAATAAAGACAACATTTAGGAGACCCTCACTATCATGCAGAAATCAATATATCCACCAATGCTCATATAATAAAATTTTTCAAATATTCCCATAATGCCTTCACTTTCAGATTCAGATTGATACTTTGTATCACATTTTTCCGGAAAAGTATTACAAAGGCATTGGCACAGCTCACTCCTGCAAATTTACGTTTTATAAAATAAAAAACTTTTAATTATTTTTGAAATTAATTGTTGACAAACGAGTTAGGCTGTGCTAACCTATCTTTAGTTAGATGAGACTAACCAAAAAACATATCATACAAATTATTAGTAACTCATACTATGTACCCCATCCATATTTCAAAAGCCTCCCGCTCGGGAGGCTTTTGGATTATATATAACATTTTGACAATCAAGTGCTGTTGGACATGCTTGCAATCTGTTTTTTTCTCTGGTATACTCCAAGTAAATAAAGCGATCAAGGTTAAGCCGTGTGCAGCATTTGCATTGCATGCGGCTTTTTGATAAAAGGGAGCGGTGAAAATTGGGAAAAATTCTAAATGCTGACAGCGCTAAAGATATAGCATTTGTTCTGATAAAATTCAGTCTTCCTCTGATTCTGAGCGGAATACTACAACAGTTATATAATTGGGCTGACGCTTTTATTGTAGGAAATGTTGAAGGAGAGGCAGCGTTGGCGGCGATTGGAGCCACTACTACTGTAGTAAATTTTTATGTTACTGCTGTTACGGGATTCACATTAGGATTATCTATTTTGTTTGCGCAAAAATTCGGAAGTGGAGATGAAAAAGACATTTCTGAAATATTAGCCACCTTTTCTGTATCCTTGGGAGGTATTTTTGCTGTTCTTGCTGCAGCAGGAATTGCAGTTACCTTTCCGCTGCTTGAACTGCTTAATACTACTGAAGATACGATTTTCCTGGCGAAGGAGTATTTACAGCTGATTTTTTTGGGGGTGCCGTTTTTGGCAGTTTATAATGTATATTCGGCAGCGCTTAGAGGAATAGGAGATAGTAAGGCACCCTTTTATGCGGTTTTATTGTCTTCTGTCGTTAATATAATTTTAGACATTGTATTTGTAGCATATTTTCATTGGGGAGTTTCCGGGGCAGCCATTGCGACAGTGATTTCGCAAAGTGCAATGACAGTGTTTCTTGTAACATATGGTGTTAAAAAATATAGTATTTTAAGATTTAAACTTTGCAGAGAATCTTTTAATAAAAAAGCATTTAAGGCAGGGTGCAATTTCGGCATACCACCGATGCTTCAATCCAGCGTAAATTCCATAGGTAATATCGTTTTGCAAAATTTTATGAATGGATTCGGTACTCAGACAGTAGCGGCAATTACCACAGCTTACCGGGTAGATTCTATTATATTGGTGCCCATGATAAATTTAGGTTCAGGAATTTCTACCCTTGTGGCTCAAAGCATTGGCTCAGGACAAAATAAACATGCCAGAAAAATTTTGTCAGTCGGAGCCGTCATAATGTCATTAATTTCCCTGCTAATGACAGGCCTGGTGATTGCTGCAGGAGGACATTTGATTGCTTTGTTCGGAGCGGGTCAGGAGGCTATCTTCATAGGAGATAATTTCTTTCACAGAATTGCTGTATTCTATCTGATTTACGGCTTGTCCGCAGCTGTACGCGGATATTTGGAAGGAACCGGAGATGTGTTGTATTCCAGTTTTACAGGAATAGCAGCTTTGTGCTTTAGGATATTTGCTTCGTATGCCTTTGTATCGATGTTTTCTAACATGGTCATAGCATACGCAGAAGGATTTTCCTGGATAGTTCTGCTTTTGCTTTATATTTTAAGACTTATATGGAAGGAAAAAACTAAAAGAGAATTAAAAAAACCAGTCTCAAGTCAAGATGATTAGCTGAGTATGGAGACTGGTTAATGGATTTAAATTTTTAATTACCTCAACAATAAGTTTACCAGTTTTTAACTAGGTTTTCTACAAGACAACATAATTTTTCGCTGGCCTCATTTGCGATTCTCAAGACTTCTTGATGGCTGTGCTTCTCCTTTGCTATGCCTGTAGCCATATTGGTTATGCAAGAGATGCCCAGCACTTTCATACCTAAGTAATTGGCTGCTATCACTTCCGGAACTGTGGACATACCTACAGCATCAGCTCCCATAATGGCAAATGCACGGATTTCTGCGGCTGATTCAAAACAAGGACCGGGATAGAAGTTGTATACGCCGTGCTTGCAGTTTATGCCGAGGCTTGATGCGGTGCTTTCTGCTTTAGCCATAAGTTCTCTGCTGAAGGCTTCTGTCATATCAGGGAAGCGTGGGCCTAAACGTTCATCATTGATTCCGATAAGAGAATTATTTGCGGAAAAATTGATATAGTCGGTGATAATCATCAGGTCACCTGGTTTAAATGTACTGTTGATGGCTCCGCAGGCGTTGGTAATTATCATGTTTTCAACACCAAGCTGTTTCATGACATATATAGGATAAGTGACCTCTTTCATGGTAAAGCCTTCATAATAATGAAATCTTCCTTGCATTGCAGCAATTCGCTGATTCCCTATGCTGCCCATTACTAGGTTACCGGCGTGACCTTCTACATGTGATTGCGGAAAGTGAGGAATTTCCGAATATGGTATGATTTCTTTATCCTCCATGATATCTACCAGAGCGCCCAGACCACTTCCGAGGACAACTCCGATGTGGGGCGTTTTAGAAATTCTTCCTTTAATATATTCTGCAGATTCTGTTATTTTATCATAAAACATATTGAGCTTCTCCTAAATTAAATACTTAGTCTTTTATAAATTCCTTAAACGATGCGGCAAGACCGGCCAGCCCTTGAATTTCAGAAGGGATGATTATCTTAGTAGCTTGACCGTCGGCAGCTTTTTGGAAGGCCTCTAAGCTCTTAAGCTTAATAACTGCATCGTCAGCGCCGGCGTCTTTTATAAGCTTGAGACCGTCTGCCGTAGCTTGATTTATCATCAGGATGGCTTCAGCTTGACCTTCTGCTTCTCTGATTGCAGTCTGCTTATTAGCTTCGGCCTGCAATATGGCAGCTTCTTTTTGACCTTCAGCAATGAGGATTTTGGATTTTTTCTCTCCTTCAGCGATAAGGATAGCTTCTCTCCTTTCACGTTCAGCTCTCATTTGCTTTTCCATAGCCACCTGAATATCTTTAGGAGGAGTTATATTCTTGACTTCTACACGGTTGATTTTGATTCCCCATGGGTCGGTTGCTTCATCAAGCACCATTCTTATTTTAGCGTTTATATGTTCTCTGCTGGTGAGGGATTCATCCAGTTCCAATTCGCCTATAATATTTCTGAGGGTGGTAGCTGTGAGATTTTCGATAGCATCCATAGGACTCTCAACACCGTAAGTATATAGTTTAGGGTCTGTAATTTGGAAGTAGACTACTGTATCTATTTCCATAGTTACATTGTCTTTTGTGATAACAGGTTGAGGAGGAAAGTCGATGACTTTTTCCTTTAAGGACACTTTTCTCGCAATCTTATCGATCAAAGGAATTTTAAAATGCAGACCTACCTGCCATGTTCCGTGATAAGCGCCCAGACGCTCTACTACATAAGCTCTGGCTTGCGGTACAATTCTGATATTTGAAACCAGCAGCCAGATTATAAGCGCAACTACTATAAATAGCATTATGATTCTGAAAATTTCCATGATATTCAATTCTTCCTTTCCTATTTAGTTTCTGCAGGCAAAACTATAAGTTTAACGCCTTCTATGGCTTTTATTATTACAAAAGCGCCAACTTCAATAGTTACTTCTTCTTCGCATATAGCTGTCCAAATCTGCCCCTTTAAATTGACCTGCCCGGTTTTAAAAGGCTCGATTTTGGCGGTTACTTGCCCTATCTCGCCTATCAGGGCGTCTATATTGGTGCTTTCTGCACCTGTTTTAAGTTTTTCCACGAAAATTTTCCTTGTGAAAACCAGAAGGCAAATTGATACTACGAAAAAACTTATAACCTGAGTCATGACAGAAAAATCAAATACTGACAATATAAGAGCTACAGCAGCGCCGGCGGCGAACCATATAGTGGTAAGCCCTACAGTCAAAGCTTCAATGATTAAGAAAATTATTGCCAGAACCAGCCATAATATAGGTATTGTCAAATATAATCCAAAAATTGACATAGGCATTCCCCCTTCGATTAATTTGAATAATAGTCATTGCATGTGTGATATATTTCAAATCACTGATTAAAAACATTATATCATTATTTTATCGAAAAGGATATTAAATTTACTTAGTATATTTCTATATATTTATGTAAGATTTGTCAAAATCAATTGCAGTAAAAAAGTTTGGATATTTTTTATGTATCGCATCATCTATGACTTTTTTAATTTCGTCTTCGGAGGACTTGCATCCGGGAGCTATTACTATATCGAAGATTACATTGGTGTGAGTCGGTCCTGTCACAAGACGCAGGTCATGCATGCTTACGACGCCGTCTATAGGCTTGATTGCATTTTTGATTATTTCCATTATTTCGGCTCTGTATGGCGTAGACAAGTCCACGGGATCCATATGAGCGGTTATGTTTATATTTAATTTGTTGGCGATTTCATGTTCTACATTGTCTACCAAATCGTGACTTTCCATAACATCTACTGAAGCATCGACTTCCAGATGGATTGAAGCGAATATTTTGCCCGGACCATAGTTATGAACTGCCAGATCATGAATGTCCAGTATGCCTTCGTGACTTTTGGCGATTTGGGCTATCTGTTCGACCAGTTCATGGTCGGGAGCTTCTCCTAAAAGCGGACTTACAGTTTCCTTTACAAGACATATGCCTGACCATATGATAAATACAGCTACCAAAAGTCCCAGATATCCGTCTATCTGTATTTCTGCAAAATGTCCTATCAATACGCCCAGCAGGACTACGCATGTGGAGATAACATCGTTTCGGCTGTCAGCTCCGGTAGCCATAAGAGCCAGTGAGTTTATCTTTTTACCTGTAGAAATGTTAAATCTGGCCTGCCATACCTTTATAACTATAGCTAAAATCAGAACAGCTACTAAGACCCAGCTGAATTCCAGAGGAGACGGCTCTAATATTTTGTCTATCGAGCTTTTTCCCAGCTCAACGCCGACCAGTATGATCATTACAGAAACAGCCATGCCTGCCAAATATTCTATTCTGGCATGACCATATGGATGTTCTTCGTCTTCAGGTAGGGCTGCCAGCTTAAAGCCTACTAAAGTGATGATTGAAGATGACGCATCTGCAAGATTGTTGATACCATCTGCGATTATCGCAATGCTGCCTGAAATCCAGCCGATGAGGATTTTCATGATGCAAAGCAGAGAATTGGATACTATGCCTACTGCACCGGCTAATTTTCCGTAATTATCTCTTACGTCGCTGTCTTTGACATTTTCATAATCTTTAATAAATTTTTTAAATAAAAAATCGTTCATTATTACCTCTTTTCCTGAGACATTGCTTCTTGTACTGCTTTGGAAAGCTGGTCCGGGCAGGAAGTTGGTTTAAAACCGCAGGTTATGCCCGAAAGCCTTTTGACTACTTCCTCGCAATCCATTCCTTCTACCAGCGCTGCAATTCCCTTAAGGTTTCCGTTACATCCTCCGACAAACCTGATGTTCTTTAGCTTATTGTCTTGTATTTCGAATTTTATTTCCGTGGAACAGGTTTTAGAGGTCCTGTACGTGTATTCCATAATAATCTCCTTCCAAACAAACATGCTCATATGATATAATTATATCATGGAAAATAGATTACTGCTAAATATAATTGAAGATAAGTACCGCAGATTTCAAAAGAATTATTCGATTACATTTACAGATTTTTTTGATATGATGCAACAATCGTCAGCGGACAAGTTTGTAAAAAGCCATGCTAAAGAGGGAGTCTTCTGGTATGGAGGGTATGAAGGCGCAGACAGGAAGAAAATCATATTTGTGCCGGACTACATGGATGTCAATGGAGAAAAAGATATTTTTGACTTTTTCTTGGATTTCCCTGACATCTGCCCTCTTCTGCTGCTTGATGTCAAAATTCGTGCAAAAGGCGTCAAGCTTAGACATTCTGACTACCTGGGTTCATTGCTTTCTCTAGGCATAAAACGCGAGAAAACAGGAGATATATTGGTATTTGACGATGGAGCGCAGATAATCGTCTCTGAGGAAATCGCTCCTTACCTGGCTGAAAATTACACAAGCGCAGGGAAAACGCCTCTTTCGGTGACAGTGGAAAAGATAGACAAGCTTAAGTTGTCAGAGATAAAAGTAGAAAAACTGAAGCTTCCTTTGGCTTCGCCGCGGCTTGATAACGCCATATCTGCAGTGTTTGGGATTTCCAGGAAAAATGCGTCGGAAGCCATAAGTGCAGGCTTAGTATTTGTCAACAGTATGGAAAACAAGAAGCCGGATTACGTGCTTAAAGACGGCGAAAAGCTGGTTCTGCGGGGAAAAGGAAAAGCCATATACAGAGGAGTAAGCGGAACTTCCCGCAAGGGCAGAGTGTATGCAGAATTTGAAAAATATATATGATTTAAAATCATAAAAAGGCGTCAAATCATAAAAAAACCACCAAGCGAATGGTGGTTTTGTCTGTGGTGCATCTTCAGGGGTTCGAACCCTGGACACCCTGATTAAGAGTCAGGTGCTCTGCCAGCTGAGCTAAAGATGCAAATTTAACTTATTGCCATGAGGCACATAATGTATGTTAGCATTTTTTGCAAGTCTTGTCAACAAAAAAATGTAAAGAATAAAGAGAAATGTAAAGAATAAAGAGAAAGGCATAGAAATGAATTTTACGGCAAAATATTTTGAAGAGCTAACGACTAAAGAATTATATGAAATATTAAAAGCACGAGCGGCGATTTTCGTTGCAGAACAAGGTATAAGTTGCATTGACATGGATGGTGTCGACTATGAAAGTCTGCATTGCTTTTTCTTTGAAAACGGTCGGGTAACAGCATATCTAAGAGCCTTTTATCAAGATGAAGAAAATAAAAGTACCGTTATAATAGGAAGAGTTTTGACTTTACATCATGGTAACGGAACGGGAAGAGAACTGATGGAGAAAAGTCTTGCAGCGATAAGATTAAAAATGAAATGCGAAAAAATTTGCCTTCATGCCCAGAAATATGCCGTAGGATTTTATGAAAAATTTGGATTTGAGGTTGTTTCCGATGAGTTTTTGGAAGAAGGAATCGTCCATGTTACTATGGAACTTGCGCTGTAAACTTTAAAGAAATTTTTTAAAATAAACCCTCTTTTTACCTATTATAGTTTTTTCGTATGTGAACAAAATATTCTTAGAGGAGGGAAAAGAAAATGAAAGAAACTAACAGAAACAACAAATCATATGAAAATGAGTATACTTCTGAGAGAAACTCAAACGAAAACAGACGTGAAAAAAGCCAGAAAAATTATAGAAATCAGAACAACGAAAAAAGCCAGAAAAACGGCAGATAATTAAGCACAGTTAAAAACAGTTTAGAAGATGTTAACAGAGAAAAAAGAGCACTTTTCTGCTGCTCTTTTTTCTTTGCATTTACAGCACTTTTGTTATATAATAAAAAAGACTTTAGAATGGAGAGAATTTGATATGCTTGAAAGCCTCAGGCAATTATATGACAATATAGTTGATTTCTGCCGCGAACAATCAGATGCAATGATGATAGGAGGGGCAGTTCTTGTCGTTCTGATAATTCTTATCGCTGTTGTAAGATATTTTCTAAAACAGGATAACAGCAAACAAGAGGCGGACGAATCGCTGGAATTTGATGAGAAGCAATATTTAGACAAGCTTCTCGGTGCGGAAGCTGAAAAAGAATCACAGGAAGAAGCTCAAACAAAAACTCAGGAAGAAGTTCAAATAAAAACTCAAGAAGAAGTTCAAACAGAAACTCAGATAAAAGAAAATCTTACAGAAAAAAAGGAATATCCTTATAAAAAAAATATTATCTTTCCGGACGAATTGATAGATGAGATCACAAAAGCGTCCGCTCAGAATTTGCAGGAAATAGAAATAAAGATACAAAGCGCCGAGCTGCGGATAAGATACGCGGGGTATCAAGACAAAGGAGAAGTTCAGGAAGAGGTCAAGCATTTTGACAGCGCCGCAGACAGCGCAGACAAAGAAAAGGAGCAAGACGGCGATGCTGAAGCTGTTGAAACTGAAAGTTCTGCGGCTTCAGAAGAGACTGAAGAGATACTTAAACAAAAAATAGAGCCTGCAATGATTGCAGAAGAGTCTATAAAACATATTAAATTCGGACCTGAAAATTTCAATATTGATAGAAACGGTAAAGCATATACGGAAGAAGAACTGGAAAAACAGATAAGAGATTAGACGGAGGCATAGAATGTTTTGTACAAAATGTGGCAGAAAATTACATGATGGTGATGTATTTTGTGCGTATTGCGGAAATAAAGTCAGAATAGAAGAGGACCAGCAGACAGACAGCAGATATTCAGATGTGGTTTTTAACCCTCCGTTTAAAATTGAAGCACAAAGAAGAACGGAAGAAATTTCTAAAGGAATAAATCAATACAGCAGTGAGCCCAAGCGAGAGAGGGTGGATTTCAATTGGAACTTGGAAGGCTTCCCCGGCTCAAAACCGAGAAAAGATGACGATTTTCAATTTAATTGGGACGATGTCTTAGAAAAGAGAAGAACATCGAGAGAAGTGGACGTAGAAAAAATTGTTCCTAAACAGGATGGATTTAAGCAGGAGCCGGTTGAAAGAGAAGCACAGCAGCCCGGAGAAAAAGAGGCAGCAAAAGAAACATATAAAAAGGAAGAAGAGAAGCCTGCCGGAACATTGTCAATAGAAGAACTTGAGAGGGAACTTTTCGGTGAAGCGCCAAGCCAGGTGTCAAAAGACGCTGAAAAGGAGCTGGAGATGACGCTTCAGTACAAACGTGAAGACTTAGAAGGCGCTAAAGATAAGTTTTACACTTATAATGCAAAAAGAGATGCTTTCCAAGAACTTCTTGATAAAGAAAAAGCTCACATAGAAAAATTAGAAGAGGAAAACAAGGCCAAATGGGAGATGCTGGCTCCGGAAGAGACTCAAAAACAGCAGGAAAAACAGCCTCCGGCCTTTGAGGATATATTTGTAGAACCTGAACTTTTCAAAGAGCCTCATCTTAGTGCGGTAGATATAGCATTGCCGCCTAAGACACCTGAAATTATGGCAGATGAAGAATGCGGCAGTATCGTATCTGAAGCAGAGACAGCAGAGGTCGAATCTTCGGAAAATGAAGTATCAGAGGCTGAACCTTTAGAATCTGCGCCTTCGAAAACTGAACTTTCAGCGGATTCCGTCAACGAAGACAATGCTGCTGAGACAGTTGATGTTGAACAAGAGACCGCAGCTGACAGTCATATTGCAAAAGAAACGGAAGAAACTCAGGAAGAAGAGAAAAGCGAGGACGTTGAAGATAATCCCCCCTTTCAGCAGGAGGTCAGTAGTAAGGAAAAAACAAAACTCAGATTCTCAGACGTCTTTCCCCGCGAAGATTTTGACGCTGACAGCGGTTCTGATGATGGCAGCAATACTCCTTCCGGAGAAAAAGAAAAAGCCATGCAGATACAATTGCCGGAAGACGACGAAGATGAAGAAACAAAGAAACGCAAGCCGGTTTTAAAGATAATAATAATTATCCTGGCTGTTTTGGTAGCAATAGAAGTAGTAATAATAGGCGTGAAAATAGCTGCACCTGACAGCGCTTTTGCCAAAGGCGTAGATAATTTCATCGCTTCTGTAGCAAGCGTATTCGGCGGCGGAGACCAACAAAACAATTTGTCCGACGACCCTGAAATCACAACTACATATCTTACGGAATATATCAATGCCGTTACATCTCATGATAATATAGGAAGCATTTCTGAAGATGTCAACTTAAAATACGACCTTACAAAAGATTATGCTTTTGAAGAAATTCCTCAAACCGCTGAATTTCAAAACGGGATATGGAAAACTGCAGATGACGGCAGCGATAGATATATAGGTCAGGAAATAGTTGAAAATATGATAGCTTACTATAACGCTATGAAGGACGAAGGAAATCTTAAAGAAGGCATAGTAGGCATAAATAAACTGGAAATAGGAGAGATAAGGACCGGAGACGCAGGATATTATGTGCTCACAAGAGTTACATATGCCAATGACCAGGGAAGCGAAACGGTCGAATATAATTCAGTTCATTTAACGGATTCGTCTGAATCGATATCCGTTGAAGAGATAAAGGAGGAAAACTTATAATGGATAAAGTCAACCGAAAAGTATCGATTATCTTGTTCGTTGTAATACTGATAATTGTTGCTTTTGTAGCATTAATCGGCTTTATTGCAGATTTTATGTGGTTTAAAGAAATGGGATACCTTTCCGTATTCTTTAAGCAATTGGTTACACAGCTTACTGTGGGAGTACCTACATTTATTGTGATAACCATCTTAGTATATTTATATCTGAGTATGCTGAGAAAAGGGTATTTTTCACAGATAGCTTCTTCTGAGGCCACCAATATGAAGAGGCTGAAGAAAACTACTATAGCTCTTTCCGTGCTATTCGGAATTTTTGCGACAGTAATGACAGTATGGCAATTATGGCTGGACATATTAAAGTTTGCCAACAGTACGGACTTTGATATTGCAGACCCGCTGTTTAATTTGGACATATCGTTTTATATATTTAAACTCGATTTTCTGACTCAGATGAATGAAATCCTCATAGGAGTCATCATTGGTTTTGTTATTCTTACGGTTTTATACTATATAATACTGATGACGGTAAGAACACCGGATGTATTTAAAGAAACAGTGCCTCCGGGAGCTGAAAATGTAGATAGTGAAAGATATACAGGGGACGGCAGCAATTTTGGAAATAACCAGAATGGGCCAAAAGGCGCCGGCGAGGTATTCGGAAAGTTTGCAGAAGCTTTCACCGGCAAGAAATACGAAGCTAGGTCGACGAGACCGAGAAAACAATTTGATGATAGAAATTTCAAACAGCTTCTTAAAATAGCATCAGGAAAGATAAGTGTTTTAGGCTTTATATTTTTCATAATGCTGGGCTTGAACTTCTTCTTACAGCAGTTTGATTTGCTGCACACTCATACGGGAGCTGTTTACGGCGCCGGCTTCACAGATGTAAATGTAACTCTTTGGAAGTTGAGAATACTTTGCGTTCTGTCTGTTCTGGCAGCGATATTTTTCATAGTCCATATGAAGAAAAAATCCTATAAGAAGATCTTGACGATTCCTGTTTTAATGATAGCTGTAGGTTTGGTAGGCGCAGGAGCGGAGCTGCTTGTTCAAGGCGTAATCGTATCACCTGATGAACTGAGCAAAGAAGAAAAATATCTCGAAAGAAATATAGAATATACTCAATACGCATACCAATTGGACGATGTTTCAATTAAGGATTTTGCTGCCGACAATACCCTTTCGGCTGCTGATATAAATGAAAATACAGAAACTATAAACAATATACGTATAAACGACTTTGACCCTACAAAACAGTTCTACAATCAGACACAGAGTATCCGTCAGTACTATACGTTTAACGATGTAGACAACGACAGATACATGATAGATGGAAACTATACGCAGACTTATTTGGCAACCAGAGAAATTGATGAAAGTAAGATAGGTGATTCATGGCTGAACAGGCACCTCAAGTACACCCACGGATATGGTGTAACTATTTCCCGGGTTAATCAAGTGACCAGCAGCGGTCAGCCTGATGTGGTTGTAGGGAATATACCTCCGGAATCGACAGTGGAAGAACTGCAGATTACCAGACCGGAGATATACTTTGGAGAACTGTCCAACGAGTATATTGTTGTCGGAACAGATGAAACGGAATTCGACTATCCTTCAGGTGACAGCAATCAGTATACTCAGTACGAAGGAACTGCCGGAATAGATTTGAATCTGTTCAACCGTCTTGTATTTGCCATCAATGAACGCAGTTTTAAATTGCTGGTTTCATCCAATATAGACAGCGATTCCAAAATAATAGTACACAGAAACGTGATGGATAGAATAAGGACTATAATGCCATATTTGAGTTATGAAAACTACCCTTATATGGTAACAGTAGACGGTAAGCTTTACTGGATGGTGGACGCATATACTACAAGCTCCAATTATCCTTATTCACAGCCTTATAATGAAAGCGGTGTAAACTATATAAGAAACTCCATAAAAGTAGTTGTTGACGCTTATAACGGAGATGTGGATTTCTACGTTGTAGACGAAGACGATCCTATAGCTCAAACTTATGCTAAGATATATCCTGAGCTCTTCCAAAGCTTTGATGATATGCCGGAAGGTCTCAAGGACCACATCCGCTATCCAAACTCGCTGTTTAACATCCAGGCTCAGATATACGCCAGATACCACATGGAAGACATAAGCGTATTCTACCTCAATGAAGACCAGTGGGATATAGCATATGAAATCTACGGAACAGAGCAAGTACAGATGGAGCCTAACTATTATATAGCCAAGCTTCCTGGAGAAGAAAAAGCAGAATTCTTCAACTCTATACCTTATACGCCTAAAACTAAGAAGAATATGACCGCGCTGTTCGTAGCAAGGAATGACGGCGATCATTATGGAGAATTAGTTTTGTATCAGTTCCCTAAGAGCAGGACCATTTACGGACCTGAGCAAGTGGAGGCACAGATAGACCAGAACACGGAAATTTCAAAGGAATTCTCTCTCTGGAATTCATCGGGTACAAAATACAGCAGAGGAAATATGTTCATAATTCCTATAAATTCCTCTATATTGTATGTAGAACCGGTATATCTGGAAGCAACAAATTCAAGTATTCCTGAAGTCAAGAGGATAATCGTGGCTTACGGTGACAAGATAGCATATGAGGAAACTCTTGCAGAATGTCTCGTATCGCTGTTTGGCGATCAGGCAGAGGAAGGTGTTGACAACGGAGGCGATGGACAGACAGGCGACGGTGAAGGTCAAGGCGGAGGCACGCAGACCGGAGAACTGACCCAGGATGAGCTGATAGAAAAAGCGGTTACAGCTTTTGAAAATGCTCAAAACGCTCAGCAGTCAGGAGATTGGGCCGGATATGGCGAATACCTGGATGAGCTTGAAGAAACTCTTAACCAATTGTCGCAATAAATGTTTTCTGAAAATAAAGCAATAAAATTTTATTCAATTGGGTTACCGAGTCCTGCCATCTTTATATAAAGACGGCAGGACTGATATAATTAAACGGAGGTAAATAAATGCTGGATTTTGATCTGGAACGGATGCTTTTTAAAATACCAAAAGATAAGCATAATAAAATAGATATAGCAAATATATTAAAAGCACATCCGGAGGTACAATTTGTTTCATATGTAGGACTTGATATTGCAGGCAACGATACAGATGAACGTATACCTGTGAAACTTTTTTTAGACGATATGGACGATATGCTGGAGTATGGCGTTCAGACAGACGGGTCCAGCGTACATTTGCCTAAGATCGCAGAACTCAACAACGCTAAAGTGGATATGATACCGGATAAGAGTGTCAATTGGTATGTAGATTATAATTTTGACAACATTTCCTCTAAAACAGGGTTGCCGGTAGGGACATTGCGCATACCGTCTTTCTTGATACATAACGATAAAGCAGAAGTGGGCGCAAGAGTTATTTTAAAAAATGCTATTGAAAAATTCAAAACAGATTTAATGCAGCTGCTGAAAGATAATCCTTATGTGTTTGAATACATCAATGGAGTTAATAGCGCAGATGATATAGAAGAAATTCTCATAAACAGTGCTACTGAGCTGGAATTTTGGGTAAGAACACCGGAAGACAAAGCAGACAAAGAGCAGTTATCCACTTCACAAGAACTCAAAGAACAGTATTGGAAAAGGACTTATGGACCTGTCAGAACAGCTTTGGAAAAGACATTAGAGATACTTGACTGTTATGACCTTGAAATGGAGATGGGACACAAGGAAGTTGGAGGGGTTAAGTCCAAAATAACCCGCACAGGCAATCATGACCACATCATGGAGCAGCTGGAGATAGATTGGAAATATTCAGACGCAATGCAGGCTGCCGACAATGAAAAACATGTAAAATATGTGGTGAGAGATGTCTTTAATCAGTTTGGTTTGTCAACGACATTTATGGCAAAGCCGGTCGAAGGAGTAGCAGGAAACGGAGAACATACTCATTTAAGCGTATCGGCACGCACTAAAGCAGGCAAAATAATCAACTTGTTTGCAGCCTCGGACCCTAAGAAGGATTTTTTGAATCCTATAGGATTCGGCGGCTTAATGGGTATTCTGAAAAATTATGAAGTAATCAATCCTTTCGTCAGTCCCAGCATAGATGCGCTGAACAGACTAAAACCCGGGTATGAAGCGCCTGTATGTATAGTGACTTCCCTTGGACACAGCGCTCACGAGCCTTCCAGAAACAGGACGATTCTTATAGGATTAGTAAGAGATGAAAGAAAACCGTTGGCTACAAGATTTGAACTCCGTGCACCGAATCCTAAGTCCAACACATATTTGGTTTTAGCCAGCAGCTATATGGCAATGCTGGACGGAATAAAAAAAGTTTTAGAAGCAAAAAAAACTCCGGAAGAATTGGAAAAATCCATTTCAAAGAAAGTCGGGGAAACAGATTTTTATCTTGAAACAGATAGAGAATACAGAAGTGAAAAGGATGTTTTTGAAGGCTATACAGAAGAAGAGAGGAATGCAAAGTTTGGCATAGCGCCGGCTACAGTATGGCAGAACTTGCAGGGATTTTCCAAGTACCCTGAAAAAGTAGATGCCATTTCCGGCGACGGCAGCGTTTTCTCAGAGGCGTCTATCGAATCATATACTGCGTATGCTTTGATGCAATGGAAGACAGAACTTCATAACAGAGTAATTCCGGATTACATGAGAGATATAAGGGAATACGTTAAACTTCATGGAGATGACGCTACAGATTACGATATTGATAACTGGGCCAAGATAAATTCATTAAAGTTCGAGATAGCCAAAAGCAGCCTTTCAGGCAAATGCCTGCTGTCCAGAACAAAAGAAGCGCTGGACGAGGGTCAATTGCAGAAAGCATCAGACTTGCAGCTGGAGCTTGCTAATAAAATGAACAAGCTCAGAAATCTATACAGTATTTACAGGAAAAATTTGTTTTAGCATATATTTTTTAAAACAAAGAAAAGAGGATAAAAATGTTAGACATTAAGAGAATCAGAGAAGATTATGAAGGCGTAAAAGCCGCGGTCGAAAAGAGATGTAAAGGAGATTTCGGCCTGAGCAAGGTTCCTGAGCTGGATGCGAAAAGAAGAGAGATTCTTGTTAAGGTTGAGCAGATGAAAAACCGCCAAAATACGGTTTCAAAAGAAATCCCTAAGCTTAAGAAGGCCGGAGAAGACACATCAGCCATAATGGCAGAGATGAAAGAACTTTCAGCAGATATCAAAGAGCTGGACGGTGAGGTGGCTGAAATTGAAAAGCAACTTAAAGATGTACTTCTTGGAGTACCTAATACTCCATATAAAGATGTACAAATCGGCGAGGACGATTCAGACAATGTTGAGCTGAGACGTTTCATGGAACCTAAAACTTTTGATTTTGAGCCTAAGGCCCACTGGGATATAGGAACAGAGCTCGATATCTTGGACTTTGACAGAGCGTCAAAGATATCCGGAGCCAGATTCACCGTTTATAAAGGACTGGGTGCAAGGCTTGAGAGAGCGGTAATAAACTTTATGCTTGATTTGCACACGGTAGAGCAGGATTATGTGGAAATATTGCCTCCGTTCATGGTCAACAGAGCGGCTATGACTGGGACAGGACAGCTCCCGAAATTTGAAGAGGATATGTTCTACATTCCTCAGAAGGACTTTTTCCTCATTCCTACAGCTGAAGTTCCTGTTACCAACTTGAGAGCGCAGGAAATAATGCCGGAAGCAGAGCTGCCGGTGTATTACACGGCATATACGCCGTGCTTCCGTGCAGAAGCAGGTTCCGCAGGAAGAGATACCAGAGGTCTGATACGCCAACATCAGTTTAATAAAGTTGAGCTGGTAAAATTCGTTAAGCCTGAAACTTCTTATGATGAATTGGAAAAACTTACTGCCGATGCAGAAGAAGTTTTGAAGCGTTTAGAGATACCATATAGAGTAGTAAGACTGAGCTCTGGAGATTTAGGATTTTCCTCAGCAATGACTTATGATATTGAAGTTTGGATGCCTAGCTATGGAAGATATGTAGAAATTTCTTCATGCAGTAATTTTGAAGACTTCCAGGCAAGGAGAGCCAATATTCGCTATAGAAACGAAGCAACGGGCAAAGCGGAGTTCGTTCATACTCTCAACGGCTCAGGTCTGGCTGTAGGCAGAACCGTTGCTGCAATTCTTGAAAACTATCAGCAAAAGGACGGATCTGTGAAGATTCCTGAAGCCCTCAAAAAGTATATGGGCTGTGAATTGTTGAACAAATAAGAATACGTCGAAATGAGAAACTGCCCTGGAGGTTTAGAGAAAGTTCTATACTTTTAGGGCAGTTATCTTTTTTTGCATCGTTGGGTACAAATGCACCGGTTAAAGCCTTTTAAAGCCTTTTTAAGTGTCAGAATTATGTATACAGTATTTGGGGAACTTTTATGTTGACCCGTCAAAACAAGCCTGATATTATTAGTAATATAACCAATATTTTATAATTCTTGCACACCGCTGACAAAAAAGGTACAAATTATCCTTTTAATTGACACGTAGGTTAAGAAGTTATAAAATATATGGGTCTGAAAACTTAAACTAAATATGGAGGCGTAACATGGTAAAATATACCATAAAAAGATTGCTGCTCCTAATACCTATTTTGCTTGGTGTGGCATTCATCATCTTTACTATCATGGACTTTACGCCGGGCGATCCGGCCATACGTATTTTGGGTCCGGAATCATCCGTTGAAGCTCGTGAACAATTGAGGGTAGAACTTGGCCTTAACGAGCCATTTCTGATTAGATTCTTTGAATATATCAAAGACATTGTCCTGAATTTGGACTTCGGAGAATCCTATAGAACAGGCAACCCTGTATTTGAAGATATTTTTGACAGAGTACCTGTAAGCCTTACTCTGGCTTTTTCAGGCATGGTGCTTGCAACTGTCATGGGACTCCCTCTTGGCGTATATTCAGCAGTTAAACAGTACTCCAAGTCTGACAGCTTCCTTCGTGTAGCTTCTACAGTATTAGTAGCTATGCCTACTTTCTGGCTGGCTATGCTGCTGATATTGATCTTCTCACTGTATCTTGGATGGCTTCCTTCAGGAGGAATCACATATGGATGGACAAGTTACATATTGCCTACTATCACTGTAGGCGTTCCTTATGGCTCTAAGATACTGCGTATGACAAGATCCACAATGCTGGAAGAGATCAGACAGGATTACGTGAGAACAGCACGTGCAAAAGGCGTTCCGGAAAAAGTTGTCATTTACAAACATTCGCTGAAAAACGCGCTCCTCCCTGTAATAACGACTATAGGAACTTCTTTTGGAGCTATATTGGGCGGTTCGGTTATCGCAGAAAGCGTATTCAACCTGCCGGGACTTGGAAATCTTATCGTACTTTCCATTGAAGCAAAAGATACGCCATGTGTACTTGCGTGTGTATTGCTATTGGCATTCTTCTTCGCGATTATCATGTTGGCAGTAGACCTGTTCTATGCCTTTATTGACCCGCGTATCAAAGCTAAGTACTCAAAGTAATAGACAGGAGGAAAACGATAAGTTATGGCAAAATTATCATTTAAGAGTCAGAAAAGAAAAGAAAATGAAGAATTTGCTCTTGCCTATTCCCGCGGACACAGTATGACGGCGGATATATGGCGGAGACTTTTACGAGATAAAAGCAGCGTTATAAGCATGGGATTCCTGTGCATAATCATATTGTTGGCTATATTTGCTAACGTTCTGTTTGACGAGGAACTTGTCACCTTACAAAACAGTGCAATAAGAAACCAACCACCTTCATTTGAACACTGGTTTGGTACCGACCTTTACGGAAGAGATATATTCATACGTATGGTATTTGGCTCAAGAGTTTCACTTACCATAGGCATAGTGACAATGGCTGTCAGCATGATAATAGGCGGATTGCTGGGAGCGGTAGCAGCTTACTTTGGCGGAAAACTCGATGGAATTATCATGCGTATAACTGATATGTTCATGGCTATACCTGAAACGTTGCTGGCACTGTGCGTAGTTGCAGCGATGGGGGCAAGCGCTACCAGCTTAATTGTGGCCATGACTGTTGCGGCTATCCCGGGCAACTGCAGACTTGTACGTTCGACGGTGCTTGGCATTGTAGATACGGAATATGTAGAGGCAGCAAGAGCAAGCGGCATGCGTAACATAGGCATTATAATAAAGGAAATTATTCCAAATTCCCTTGGACCTATCATAGTAGTTTCTACTCAGGGTATAGCTAACCTGATGCTTACGGCATCCAGCTTAAGCTACCTTGGAATGGGTATTCAACCTCCAAATCCTGAATGGGGAGCAATGATAGCAGAGGCAAGAGAATTTTTAAGAAGTGATCCATATATGTGTATAATACCTGGTATTGTAATCGTTCTTACCGCATTGTCCTTTAACCTTCTGGGTGACGGACTGCGCGATGCTATGGACCCTCGTCTTAAAGATTAATGAGTTAAGGAGAAAACTAATGAGTGAAAAGCTTCTTGAAATAAAAAACCTTAAGGTGCAATATAAATCCGGAGATGTACCTGTATGCGCCGTTAATGGAATAGACCTTTCGCTTAATAAAGGCGAGACGTTAGGTCTTGTAGGAGAAACAGGCGCAGGAAAGACCACTACTGCTCTGGCTATACTCAGGCTGCTTCCTGAACGTACAGGACGTATACCTGAAGGAAGTATAACTTTTGACGGTCAAAATTTATTGGAAATGTCAGAAGAAGAAATGCGTACTCTTATCAGAGGCGAAAAAATTTCTATGATATTCCAGGATCCTATGACATCGCTTAATCCTGTTATGACAGTAGGAGAACAGATAGCTGAAGCGATAGAATATCACAACAGCACAAGAGATGATGAGCAACAGATACCGGTTGACGAAAGAGTCAATGAGGTGCTGGAAATGGTAGGCATACCTGCCTCCAGAAAAGATGAGTATCCTCATCAGTTTTCCGGCGGAATGAAACAGCGCGTAGTAATCGCTATGGCGCTTTCCTGCGAGCCGGAACTGCTGATAGCTGACGAACCTACTACTGCTCTCGATGTAACAATCCAGGCTCAAGTGCTGGCAATGATGAGTGAATTGCGAGACAAGCTTGGCACGGCAATGATTCTTATCACCCATGACCTTGGAATAGTGGCCAGCATATGTGACAAAGTAGCCATAATGTATGCGGGAAAAATAATAGAAGCAGGAACGCTGGAAGACATATATGTTAATAAAGAACATCACCCTTACACAGTGGGCTTGTTTGGGGCAATACCTAATCTTAAAGTAGAGACTAAGAGATTGGCTCCTATAGAAGGACTCATGCCAGACCCTTCGGACCTTCCAAGTGGATGTTATTTCCACGACAGATGCCCGCATTGCATGGAAATCTGCAAAAAAGAGTATCCTGAAGTCTATACGGATGGTACTCACAGCATAGCTTGCCATTTATTTACTAAAAAGGGCGTACAGGAGGAGACCAATGAATAAGATAGAACAGACTCCGCTTATTGAAGTCAAAGGCCTTAAAAAATATTTTAAGAAAAACGGAAAAACCCTTCATGCCGTTGACGATATTAACTTGACAATACAAAGAGGAACTACTCTTGGTGTAGTTGGAGAATCCGGTTGTGGAAAGAGTACGCTGGGAAGAACAATCCTTCGCCTTCTAAAGCCAACGGAGGGACAGGTGCTGTTTGAAGGACATGATATAACTAAGGTCAGCGAAGCTCAGATGAGAAAATACAGGCAGTCGATGCAGATTATTTTCCAGGACCCATACTCCAGTTTAAATCCGAGAAAATCAGTGGCTGAAATAATAGCTACTCCGCTGGTGGTAAATCACATATGCAAAAATAAAGCTGAACTCAGAAAGCGTGTAAAGGAACTGATGGACACTGTAGGCCTCGCAGAAAGGCTATACAATTCTTATCCCCATGAGTTGGACGGAGGAAGACGTCAGCGTATATGCATAGCCAGAGCCCTTGCTATAAATCCAAAATTCATAGTATGCGACGAGCCGGTTTCCGCCCTGGACGTATCTATCCAGGCCCAGATTCTGAACTTACTTATGGATTTGCAAGAAGATATGGGGCTGACATATATGTTCATAACCCACGACCTTTCTGTAGTTAAACATATATCCACAGAAATAATGGTAATGTATATGGGTAATTGTGTGGAAAAGGCTCCGGCCAAAGAGTTGTTTGAAAACCCTGTTCACCCTTATACAAAAGCCCTTTTGTCTGCTATACCTATTCCGGATATTTCTATGAGGACTAAAAAAATACAGCCTATAAGAGGCGAAGTAACCAGCCCTATAGACCCTGCGCCAGGATGCAGATTTGCGCCTAGATGCGATTATTGCAAGGAAAATTGTGTAGGCAGCTCGATTCCACTGACTGAGGTAAGCGAAGGTCACTTCGCAGCCTGCAGGCTTCTGGAAAAATAATACGAGGTAACAATTTCAATGTTACATACAACTTTTTATGCTAGTAAGAACCTAAGGAGGGAAAAGCAATGAAAAAGAAAATCGTTGTGCTTCTGGTCTTCGTACTGGTTGTGGGACTGTTCACAGCTTGCGGAGGCGGCGGAGGCACAAAGACTGAGGACGATCCAGTCGTTGTTTATACACCTGATATTTTCAATACCATGGTGCCTTACGACACGACCGCTAACTCGGACCAGATGGTATTTGACCAGGTATATGAGACGCTGGCTGTTACCCAGGATGACGGAAGCGTTGTACCTTGTCTGGCAACAGACTGGACTATCAGTGATGACGGCCTTGAATACACATTCAACCTGGTTCAGGACGCTACATTCCATAATGGCGAGAACATGAAAGCTTCTGACGTTGTGTTCTCATTTGAAAAATTTATGGAGACAGCCGCCAAGAAGAACTTTGTTGAAATGATCCAAAGCGTAGAGGCTGTTGACGATTACACTGTTAAGTTCACTTTGAGCAAGGTTACCCCGCTGTTCCTGGTATACACCAACGAAGTGCCTATCATGAGCGAAAAATTCGTAACTGAAAATAACGGTGAATTTAACGACAAAGCTTGCGGAACAGGCCCTTACGAACTGGTTTCAATCGACCTGGCTACTGCTGCTGAACTCAAGAGATTTGAGGATTATCGTCTTGAGCCTGCTGCTATTCCAAACGTTGAAATCCGTTATGTCAGCGACACTTCAACCGCTACCGTTCAGCTGGAAACCGGCGAAATCGACGTAATGAAGGTTGAACCTACTCAGATGGAAAGCATCGAAGGAAATGACAAATTTGAAGTTAAAGAAGTTCCTACTCTGAAGACAGCTGTATTCGCTATCAACTGCACAGTGGAGCCTCTGGACAACAAGCTGGTACGTCAGGCGCTGAACTACGCGTGTGACAAGCAGACTATAATCGATGTAGCTTATGAAGGTTATGCTACACCAGCTCAGCTGCAAGCCAGCGACGCCAACTGCTTCGGCGTTGATTTCTCAGAAGCAGAAGAAGTAACTTATGACCCTGATCACGCAAAAGAATTGTTGGCAGAAGCAGGATATCCAGATGGACTTAACCTGAGCGATTACGGCGTTGTTCTGGACGTAATGGGAGGAACATATCTTGAAAAAGCCGCTCAGATCTATCAGCAGAATTTGGCTGATATAGGTGTTACTATAGAGCTTCGCAACACTTCAACTCCTGACGAAGATGCAGAAAGCGGCAACTTCGCAATGATGACACAGACTTTGTCATACCGTGCTGACTTCTCATATAACGTATGCCAGTACGGAACATCCGGTATCGGCGGTAACAACTTCTCACAGTTGAGCGATCCGTATATCGATGAAATGTTTGCTAAAGCTGAAAGCGAAACTGACCAGGCAAAACGCCAGGATATGTACAGAGAATTGATAGCATACATTATCGACCAGGCTCCTTCAGTTCCAATTTTCCATCATGAATTGATTTATGCTTGGAGTGACAGACTGAACTGTGTTGTACACGAATCTACAGTTCATCCGTATTACATCTACGAGTGGAGCTTTGCTGACGCAGAATAAGATCATCGGATAATTATGCAAGTGCGGCCGCAGCTTTGTGGCCGCACATTATTTTTACCTTTTGGAGGCATAACATGGATTTTTTAGACAGATTTGAACCTAAGGCTGCTGTAAAACATTTTGTGAATATATGTAATATTCCTCACCCTTCAGGTCATGAAGAAGGCGTAAGAGAATATATCAGAAGCATAGCAGATAAAAACGGGCACGAATATTTCATTGATAAGGGCGGTAATATAATAGTTTACGTAGATGCCAGCTCTGGCTATGAAGCTCTCCCGCCATATCTGATGCAGGCCCATATGGATATGGTGCCGGCAAAAGAAGAAGGTTCAAAGCACGATTTTTTAACTGACCCTATAAGTTTGAAGCTTGTGGACGACCGCTATCTATATGCTGACGGCACCACTCTTGGAGCTGACAACGCGGTAGGAATGATGTACATGCTGACTCTGATGGAAGATAAAACGGTTCTCCATCCGCCGCTTGAGCTGCTGTTTACTACTCGTGAAGAGGTCGGACTTCAGGGAATAAGAGAAGTGGATTTTTCAAAAATTCAATCACGCAGGATGATGAATATGGATTGCGGCGACCCTGACGTATTGTGTGTATCTACCGCCGGCGCAGCCCAATGTATGGTGAAATTGCCTTTGAAAGAAACAGAACTCAAAGGAGAGGTTCTTGAACTTTCCATAGGGGGACTTCTGGGAGGTCATGGCGGACTTATGATTGATTCCGGAAGGCTCAGCGCCATTACGGCAATGGGCAGAGTCATGAACAAGCTTTATAAAGAAGTGCCGTTCAATGTGGTTGACATCAATTGCAGGAGGTTCAGCGGCATACCTTCTGAGATGAATGCCGTAATTTCTGTTGCACAAGGAGAAGCAGAAAAAGCTTTTCAAACGGTGGCTGAAATAGAAAAGGAAATCTGTGCCGAATATGCCGACCCGGAAAAAGACCTTTTCATAAAGCTAAAAAAATGCGAGCAAACATCTTATGATAAAATGCTGGATGAAGAGACCGGCGTGCACCTTTGGAAGCTGCTTTATCTCATTCCGTTTGGCGTTACCAAGCGCGATTATAAGGAAAAGGAGACAGTGCTGTGTTCGAACAACATGGTAGAGGTTTTCCTCAGAGATGGGTTTGCTCATATGGAGATGATGGTAAGGTCGCCTCTGGATACAGTTAAGCAAGAAGTTGTGGACAGGATAGAGCTGATCGCCGGCTTGTGCGGCGGTGAGATGATTCTGCTGGACAGCTTTTCAGGATGGCCTTATCGCAGCGATTCCCCTATGCAGGAGCTCTGCCGCGAAACATATAGGGAATTGACAGGGAAAGAGCTGAAAACGGAGAAAGAGAATGCCTGTGCCGAGACGGGTGTGATCTTAGGGGAAATCCCCGATATGGACTGCATAGCCATAGCTCCTTGCAGCAGAGGCGCTCACACTCCGAAAGAATATCTGGATATGGATACGGTAAAACCTTTCTGGGATTTTCTTGTCTTGCTGCTTAAGAAAATGTGCATACAGTAGTTTCAGCGCTCCAAAGCAAATCATCTTGTGCCTTTGGAGCGCCTTTTTATTTGCATAGGCCTTTTAGGAATAAAGGCAGCATGGTAGCTGAATATTGGCATAAAGAATAATTGCCGTTACATATGCACCAATCGTACATCAGACCTCTTTCAAACATGGCGTAAGCTTTGGTTATATCGTTGATAGACAGGCTCTCTTTAAAATATCCGCCTTGCTGGCCTTCAATGGTTATCTGGCGCAGCAGCTTGTAGTATGTTCTGTTGGTTGCCAGAAGGTGGCGTTCGCCGCTGGTGATCAATTGGGAGGCGAAGAGCTGGGAGAGAAGGTCCACTGACACGGTATTTTCTATCATGAGAAATAATTCTTTATTCAGATATATTAATTTGTCTATCGGCGATAAGCTGTTATCCATGGTTTCCATCAGTTCTTCATATTTTTCATCGAATAGGTAAGAAAGCGAGCTGAGAAGGGAGTCTTTGCCGTCAAAATAATGATAAAAAGACCCTTTTGACGTGCCCGAAGCAGATACTATTTCATCGATGGTAGTATTGTCATAACCTTGCTGGTAGAAAAGCTGCCAAGCGGCAGATACTATTTTACTTTTTGTATTTCTTGAGGACTTCTTTTTCATATTTATCAACACCTTATGTTTATTTTTTAATGCAATTTTTAGTCTGATATTTAGTATAATGAAAAATTATTGAAATTTCAATAAATATATTAAAAAAATCATGCTTTAATATTAAAAAAAGTATAGAATTGATTCCATATTTCATTCTTGTTTTATTTGTGATACAATAACAAAATCACAAGATAGAGAAGAGGTAGAAGAAGATGAGCTTTAAATTAGCTAAGTATATTGAACCTGATTTTACAGAAGAGAGATTTGTCAATGCCCCGGACGCAAAGCTGGTTTTGGCGCCTCATGCCAAAGCGGCTCCTGTGGGCTTTCACGCTACATCGATCTTTCCTGAATATTTTAAAATAGAAGGCAAATGGCATTTAGCGGAAGACAGCAGGATGGACGCAGTTCCTATATGGGACGGGGAAAAGATACGAGTAGTGGAGTTCCGCAACATCAGAGAAGGAGATCTGGTAGTAGTAGGAAGAACTGAGGACGGCTCGGAAGGTATATATGTTCACGATGATTGCTGGAAAAAAGATCAAGAAGAAGACGATGCCAAGAATACTTTCGCCTTTCGTCAGAGCAGAAGCAGAGAAACCTCATTTACACAGGATTACGAAGATCTGGTCAAGCTGCTTAAACACGAAAAGGCGAGCGGCGGATATGTAGTGTGGGTTTTGGGACCTGCCTGCAGTTTCGATGTGGAAGCCAGAAGGGTAATGGGAGAGCTGATAGCAAAAGGATATTGTCAGGCCTTGCTGGCGGGAAACGCTCTGGCCACTCATGATCTGGAAGGCGCTTATTTGGGAACTGCCTTAGGATGTGACATAAAAAATCAAAAGTTACATTTCATGGGACATTATAATCATCTTGATACGATAAACGCTATAAATACTTACGGTTCAATACCTGAATTTATCAAGGGAGAAGGTATTGATAACGGCATAATATATAATTGTGTTAAACACAGAGTACCTTTTGTCCTCAACGGATCTATCCGTGATGACGGCCCGCTTCCGGAAGTTTTTGAGCATGCATACGTAGGGCAGGATACCATAAGAATGCATATAAGAAAAGCTACCACGGTAATAGGAATGGCAACAGTGTTGCACACAATAGCCGCCGGAAACATGACGCCTACTTACCGCGTTCTTGAGGATGGCAGCATAAGGCCGGTATATTTTTACATGGTAGATACGTCGGAATTTGCAGCGAATAAGTTAGGCGACAGAGGAAGTTTGGCGGCCAAAGGCATAGTTACCAATGTACAGGACTTCATGCGCAACTTAGGAGCAGGTCTTGACCTTTAAAATACATTACGTATATACTGATAGAAAAGTATATTAAAAGAGGTAGATGAATTGTCGAAAGATATTATAGGATTTCTAAAAGAACATGAGGCGTCGTCTCCCGTGTCTTTCCATATGCCGGGGCATAAAGGAGTCGATTTTTATGACAGAAACGGATTTGGAAAAGAAGTAAGAGTTTTAGCATCATGGGATATAACTGAGATTGCCGGTGCTGACAACTTGTTTCAACCGGAGAGCATAATATATGATACTATGAATAAATACAAAGCTCTCTACGGCTCCAAGAAGTCTTATCTTTTGATCAACGGCAGTTCATCAGGAATAATCGCCGCCCTTTTGGCTGCCGTGCCTAGGGGCGGCAAGCTTATCATGGCGCGAAACTGTCACAAATCTGTGTTCAATGCTTTGTATCTCGGAGATATAAAACCTGCATATATATTGCCGCGAGTGGAAGAACCGTATGGAATTTCCGGAGAAGTTGAAGTCGATGAAGTTGTTCGTTTGATGGATGAAAACCCCGATGCTTCTGCAGTAATCCTCGGAAGTCCTAATTACTACGGAATATGCAGCGATGTAGCTGAGATTTCCCGCGAGGCGCACCGACGAGGTATGATATTAATAGTAGACCAAGCCCACGGCGCCCATTTGAAGTTCTTTGAAAGCGTTTCAAGTCCTGATGGATTCTCTTTACCCGGCTCAGCAGAAAGCCTTGGCGCTGATGTAGTCATAAACAGCACCCACAAAACCTTGGCGTCTTTTACTCAGACTGCTGTTCTAAATGTGTGCAGCGACAGAATGGACTTATATGCACTTGAGGATAAGCTGCAAATGCTGGAAAGTTCCAGCCCGTCCTATCCTTTGATGGCCACTTTGGATATAAATGCTGACATATTGATGATCAAAGGCCGAGAACTTATGAAAGCGTGGGAAGAAAACCTGAAATGGTTTTATCAAAAGGCTGATGAAATAGATGGTCTGGCATTGATGAAGACCAACCGGCTGGATCCCACTAAAATTAATCTGGATATGTCCGATTGCGGTTTCAACGGAGACATGCTGGAAGACTTTTTAATTGATCACGACATTTTCCCTGAACTTGTTTCCGGAGATATAGTAATGTGCATGACGGGCATCGGCAATGTGAGGGCTGATTATGAAAGGCTGGTAACGGTGCTGACTGAGGCAGCGAGCCGGCGAGAGGCATTTTATCGCTCTGCCGTTGTTGGTGAAAAGGAGGAAAAATGCGCGTCCGATGACAGCATGCGGACGTGCGGCAATCTGATGTTTAAGGGCGTTCCTGATGGAAGAGAGCTGGTACCGATAACCCAAGCGGTGGGTAGAGTGTGTGCCATGTCTGTAATCCCTTATCCGCCTGGAATTCCACTTGTGTGTCCGGGAGAGGAACTGGATGCTTCTGTCGTTGAGCATATCAGAGATCTTCGGGAAGCAGGACGCAAGGTAATCGGCGTAGATGAAAAAATGCGAGTCTGGGTCGGGAAATGAAAGTGGAACCGAAAAGCGAGATTAGAGCCGGGAAGCGAGATTAGAGCCGAGCAAAGCATATGTAGGCAGCTTGTATGTATCAAATATTTCTGACCAATATTGCGTAGATTCGCTGCTAATGACAAAATGTTAGATTTTTTGTAATTTTGTCAGTAAAGTTGCATAAAATTGAAATCTTGAAGACGGAAAATGCGTCAAAAATGTAAAAAATCATGAAAATCACAAAAAAAGTCTGCAAAAGCGCCAATTTGCAGACTTTTTTTCAAAATTTTCAAGAAAAAGTCAGCCGAGACCGGTTTTCGACGAAATTCGATACGAGTTTAAACCCTTTTGATGTAAAAATTTAAAAAAATTTGATTTTTTGTCAGCAGGCCTTCAGGTTCCTCGGTCTCGCCAGTGCAGCAACGAATAATCCCTCGGTCTCGCCAGTGCAGCAACGAATAATCCTTCGGTCTCGCGAGCATAGCCAAGATTCGGCCGAGGCTTACTTTTGACAAATTTCGACACAGCTTGAAGCTCGCAGCTTTAATATCCCACAGGTTACAATATTGTGCCTACTTTACATCCCTTTGCCGCAGAAGTACCATATATAATAAGAAGAAAAGGAGTACATTACCTGGCTTACCATCAAATTCATGGCTTCGATAGTGTTAATTATGAAAATTTTTGATGATTTTTGCATCATAATGGTGTATAATGTATTTCGTATGATTATGTATAAATTTTAGAAAGGAAGGTCTCAACAAATGAGTCACAAACATTTACATAGCATCCATGTGAGTCATTACAAGCACACTGCCGGTTGTGCCACTGAAGTAATGCCGATCCCGGATGTTGTAAAAATTTCCATGTCTCAGCATATTGGAGCGCCTTGCAAACCCCTGGTACAGAAGGGTGACTATGTCAAAGTAGGACAGCTTATAGGCGATGTGGACGCTTTTGTAAGCGCACCTATTCACTCCAGTGTGTCCGGAACGGTAACAGGACTGGAAGAGATGAGATCTGCCAATGGCGGAGTCGACACTCTTGTTGTTATCGAGACCGATAAGAAGCAGGAAATTTTTGAAGGCATCAAACCTCCTGAAGTTGATGATCTTGCGGGATTCATCAAAGCAGTGAGAGAAAGCGGACTGGTAGGACTAGGCGGAGCCTCTTTCCCTACCCACATTAAATTCAACCCTAAGAATATCGATGATGTTCATACTTTGATTGTTAACGCAGCTGAGTGTGAACCGTTTATCACCTCTGACCATCGCACTATGCTGGAAGATACGGAAGACCTTATCAGCGGAATGCAGCTGGCGATGAAGTACATAGGCCTCGACGAAGGTTTTATCGGCATTGAAGAAAACAAACCTGACGCTATTGAACACCTGGACAAGGTGCTGGCAGATAAAGGTATTACAAATATTAAAACTTTCAAGCTACAGGCAAGATATCCAAAAGGAGCTGAAAGAGTTCTGGTTTATGAAATAACGGGAAAGACTATGGACGCGGGCGTTCTGCCGGCAGACATGGGAGTAATACTTTCCAATGTTACTACTTTTGCTAAAGTAGGAGAATACTTCAGAACAGGAATGCCGCTAATCTCAAAGAGAATGACTGTAGACGGCGACGCTGTAGCACAGCCAAAGAACGTTATGGCCCCTATCGGCGCGCTGATCAGCGACGTTATCGCTTTCTGCGGAGGATATAAGCAGGAACCTAGAAAAATCCTCATGGGTGGTCCAATGATGGGCAGAGCTATTTTCTCCGACGAAATGCCAATTGTAAAAAACAATAACGCTATTTTAGCTTTCTCAAAGAGCCAGGCTCTTGTAAAAGAAGAAACAGCATGTATCAATTGCGGAAGATGTCACCAGGCTTGTCCGTTTAATTTGATTCCGACTGCGCTGGCAGACGCTTATGACAGAAGAGACGCACAGGCTCTTTCTGATTTGAAAGTTATGCAGTGCATGGAATGCGGAAGCTGTTCGTATGTTTGCCCGGCAAGAAGACCTTTGGGCTTCACTAATAAGCTTGGAAAAGCTTTGGTAAAGGAGGCTGGAATTAAATAATGGAAAAGAAAACTTACAATAATTTAGTAGTATCATCAGCTCCTCATATCGTAAGCAATATGGATACAAGCAGAATTATGATGATGGTAATTTTAGCTTTAGTACCTTCCTTGCTTGTAAGTATTTATGTTTTCGGTTTTAGAGTCCTTTCTCTGACTTTGGTCTGCGTTATAGCTGCCGTGTTCTTTGAATGGGCATACAATAAGCTGATGAAGAGACCTCAGACTGTTGGGGATCTCAGTGCTGTAGTAACAGGCGTTTTAATCGCCTTCAACGTACCGTCAGGCCTTCCTTACTGGATTGCTGTAGTAGGTTGCTTCGTAGCGATTGTAATCATCAAGCAGCTGTTCGGCGGTATAGGAAAGAACATTGCCAACCCTGCAATCACTGCAAGAATTGTGCTGTTCCTTTCATTTGCCACAGAGATGACCACATGGCCGCTTCCTAAAATGGCAGTTGACGCTACTTCCACAGCTACTCCTCTGGGAATCCTCAAAGAAGGAACCGGAGAACTTCCTTCCAACATGGATATGTTCCTCGGATTCATCGGAGGTTCCATGGGTGAAGTCAGCGCCATCGCTCTTATAATAGGAGGCCTGTTCCTGATATGGAAGAAGATCATAAGCCCTATCATTCCGGCAACCTTCATCGGAACAGTGTTTGTATTCGCGTTCATATATTACACTGCAACAGGAACAGCTGACGCTTTGGACATGGCAGTATTCCACATACTGGCAGGAGGCGTTATGCTGGGTGCTTTCTTCATGGCAACAGACTATGTTACAACACCGCTTTTGCCGGCAGGTAAAGTTGTATTTGGTATAGGATGCGGTTTAATCACCATGATTATAAGACTTTGGGGTCAGTACCCTGAAGGCGTATCCTTCTCCATACTGATCATGAACTGCCTGACACCGCTTATCAATAACTTCTTCCAGAAGAGAATGTATGGAGGTGCGAAGAAACATGAAAAGTAATACATTTAAAGAGTATATTCAACCTACAGTCGTTTTGGTAATTATCTGTCTGGTAATAACCTTCGCACTGGCATATGTAAACTCCATAACAGCGCCTATTATCGCCCAAAATACTAAAGCGTCTCAGGATGCCGCAAGAGCGGAATTGCTCCCGGCAGCAGAAAACTTTGAGCAGTATACAGGTGATTTGGTAGTTCTGTCACCGGATCAGGTGTATGTATCTGATTGTTACGTAGGAACCAATGGCGAAGGTATTGTTGCTACTGTTGAATCAAAATCTTACGGCGGTATGCTTACAGCCATGATAGGTATAGATAATGAAGGAAGTGTTACAGGAGTTCAAGTAACTGCTCATAATGATACTATGGGTCTTGGAACTAAAGCCCATGATGCAGGATATTTGTCTCAGTACCAGGGAGTTACAGAACTGGCCGGAGCAGATAATATCAAAGGCGATTCAGCTGTAACATATATCAGCGGCGCAACTATTTCGTCCAACGCCTTATATCAGGCAGTATGCGCAGCTTTGCAGCAGTATCAGGAGATTCAAGGAGGTGCTAATTAATGAAAGAGAAAGTAAACAGATTAGCAGTCTTCACTAAGGGATTGATTAAAGAGAACCCTAACTTAGTATTATTGCTCGGAACGTGTCCTACTCTGGCTACAACATCCTCAGCCTTCAACGGTATGGGTATGGGTATCGCGGCCACAGTAGTTCTCATCTGTTCCAACATTGTTATATCACTGCTTGCCAGAGTAATTCCGGATAAAGTAAGAATACCGTGCTACATAGTAGTAATCGCAGGTTTCGTAACTCTCGTACAGTTTATAGTACAGGCATTTGCAGAACCGCTTTACAATTCGCTGGGGGTATTCCTGCCTTTGATAGTAGTAAACTGTATCATCCTCGGAAGAGCTGAAATGTTTGCCAGCAAGAACGGCGTTCTTGATTCAGCTCTCGACGGAGCAGGAATGGGACTTGGATTTACATTGTCGCTGACATGCATAGGCGCCATCAGAGAAATAATAGGTTCCGGTACAATCTTCTCAGGATTCTTCCTGGGCGGAGATGAACTGGCCGAAAAACTTACCATTTCATTGCCGTTCATTTCAGAACATCCTATGATGATAGTAGCATTGGCGCCGGGCGGATTCTTCATATACGCTTGCGCCATCGCTGTAGTAAATAAGATTCTCCAGTCCAAAGGAAAGAAACCTAGAGAATTTGGATGTCAAGGCTGCGCGCTTGCTTCAATGTGCCAGCAGGAGAAATGCATAAAGGAATTAGAGAAAGGAGCTGAAAACTAATGGGAGAGTATTTGACTATCCTTCTTGGGATAATATTAGTTAACAACTATGTACTTGCTCAGTTCCTGGGTATTTGTCCGTTCCTTGGAGTATCCAAGAAGCTGGATTCCGCTGTAGGTATGGGAGTTGCCGTTATATTCGTAATGGTACTTGCTACAGCTGCAACATGGCCTATACAGCAGCTTCTCAATGAGCTGGAAATAAGTTATCTGCAGACCATCGTGTTCATACTCATCATAGCTGCTCTCGTGCAGTTCGTTGAGATGGCTCTTAAAAAATTCATACCATCTTTGCACAAAGCGCTTGGTGTGTATTTGCCGCTGATAACTACTAACTGTGCGGTTCTCGGCGTATGTATCAACAACATAGATTCCGGATATAATTACATGGAATCTTTGGTAAATTCCTTCGGCGCCGGCGTAGGCTTCCTGTTGGCTATGGTCATCTTCTCAGGTATGAGAAGCAAGCTGGAAGGAAACAACAACATTCCAGCGCCTTTCCAGGGAGTTCCGATAACCATGACATCGGCAGCTATTCTGTCGCTGGCATTCATGGGATTCGGTGGATTAGTTTAGGATAAGGAGGCGAATTCAGAAATGATGGAAATTTTAATACCTGTATTGCTGGTAGTAGCAATGGGCTTTGTGTTTGCCGTTATCTTGACTATCGCGTCGAAGATATTCTTCGTACCTGTAGACGAAACAGTAACCAACCTTAGAGCTGAACTTCCTGGCGCCAACTGCGGCGCTTGCGGATTTGCCGGCTGCGATGATTATGCCTCTGCTTTGGCAGCAGACCCTTCTATAGGAACAGCTAAGTGTCCTGTAGGCGGAGCTGACGTGGCGGCTAAGCTGGCTGGTATTCTCGGTGTTGAAGCCGGGTCAGCGGAGCCTCAGGTTGCTGTAGTTATGTGTAACGGCAATGCGCAGGCTGCAAAAAAGTTGATGGAATATCAGGGTCTTTCAACTTGTGCTGCTGCTAAACAATTGTTTGGCGGACTTAACATGTGTGCTTACGGATGCCTCGGCCTTGGTGATTGTCAGGAGGCTTGCCCTTACGGTGCGATCCAGGTGTGCGATGGCGTGGCAGTAGTCAATAGAGAAATGTGTGTTGGATGCGGCATTTGCGCTAAAACGTGTCCTAATCACGTTATCAGAATCGCACCTGCAAAGAACAAGGTTGTGGTTCAGTGCAATTCCAAAGACACAGGAGCAAAAACCAGAAAAGCTTGCTCAAACGGCTGCATCGCATGCAAGAAGTGCGAAAAAGTTTGCAAGTTTGACGCTATCAAGGTAGAAGACAACCATGCTATGATAGATCCTGAAAAGTGTAAGAACTGCGGACTTTGCGCTAAGGAATGTCCGACAGGCGCTATCAATAACATGAGAGCAAAGAGAAAACCGGCAGCTTCAGCTGCTCCTGCAACAGAAGCAAAAGAAGCTTAAAATTCAGTGCTGTGCACAAAAAACTTACCTTTCTAGTAAGATATAATAAAAGCCTTCCGGGCCTGTTTAGTTGACAGTGCCGGAAGGCTTTTTGAATCTGTGATTAGCAATTATATGGGATTTAGATCCATACTATCTGATATCGACCTATCCTTTTATGGTTTCATGGTGGCGGCCATGTCCCAAAGCACATCCATGGAACATGTGCCCTGCAGCATGTAAAAATCGGTGCCGTCGGTCCAGAATAAGGCATTGATGCCTTCTTTGCGATAAGAGTAGCCTTTGAACCCGTTGATAGAGACCTCTCTGAAGTCTGCGTCTTCGTTGTCGATGCCGACTGTAGAATTTGCGATACCGTAGGAACGAATATAGAGAATAAGGTGTCCATTTTTATCAGAACATTCAAAACCAAAAGCGGCTTCATCGTTATATTCTTTATCAATCGAGTAACCGTCTGGAATCTGTGGATCTAAAGAGACTGGTGGAAGTTCGCCTTCTGTGTCAAAGGTAACATCCAGTGTACCATACAGATCGTTTTGCGTTTCGTTCCACTGTATCTTTGGCTCCGTCGATGTCTCTTTTGGCACAGCCTTTACTGCGGCGTAACAGGTGATAGCAAAAAGCATCAGAGCAATGAGCGCGACAAACAGCCTCCTGATGCGACGGCGACCGATGCTTACATAGCGGTAATCAGCTCGGCGTGCAATTTGCTTTATCTGTGCCTCAAAGCCGTCAGAAAAAATATGATTTTCATATGGATTTTTAAAATCATCCAGCCATGCAAACTCTTCATCGAAGGCATGTCTGATAGCGTCATCATATTGGCGGTTCATACCCATATCCTTCTTCTTCAATCATTCGGCGCAGCAAATCTCTGGCGCGCTGAGCTCTTTTCTTGACTGTTTCAACAGATACAGACAGCAGGTTGGATATTTCAGGGAAGCTGTATCCGTACAAGTGGTAGAGATACAGTGTGTCTCGGTATATATCCGGAAGCTTGAGGATACATTTTGCCAAAAGCTTTTGAGAAAGCGTATTGAATAATTCGTCGTCGTTTTTCGTGCAATATTCCAGAACAGCTATATCTGTTTCAAAATCGTAAGCGTTTTGTTTTTTCATGGTTATAGCTACGTTTCTTGTAATAATAACCGAAAAATTTCTCGTTTGGGGACATGATACGTCGCCTACCTTATGCATATTTTTGGCTATACGTAAAAATGCTTCCTGCACGGCGTCCTCTGACAGCTGTTCGTCGCCCAGGATTTGCCGCGCTATATAGAACATCAGTCGGCTGTAGCGTTCGTAAAGCGCGGCGAATTTTGTCCTGTCTTCATCTGTATCGATCATTGCCAGGTATAGAGGCAGCATTTAATCATCCCCTTACTTTAATTCTGGCTTCATTATATACGATAACGAGAAAAAAATAAATTTAAAAATTTTTTTCCGCTGTCCCCGAATCCATATTGCAGAGGTTTATATGTGTAAAGGGGACGAAGATTATGCTACTGAACGGTTAAAAGAAAAGTGGGTATAACAAAGACTGTGAGGTAATAATGATAGAGAAAATCAAAAAATTCTTTAGTTCGCCGCTTAAGAGTTCGTTGTTCACTTTAGTGTTGACGCTGCTGATCGTTCTGGTGTGTGTTTTAGTGATAAAAGAGAACAATAAACTCATCGACTTTCCTGATGCGGAAGGGATCGCTTTAGAAGCGGCAGGTATTGACGAGTTTGATTTTGATGCCTATACAACTCATGGAGGGGACTTGTTCTGTGATATCGGCTATACGATTTACTACAAGGTGTATTTTAGAGCCGAAGAAGATGGCATCGAGTATGCTTGTGTGGTCAGAGCCAAAGACGGAGAGGTAATGAGCTTGACCCATGCAGAACCGGAGGGCGCGGCAAGTCCGGATTTGGTTTGGAACAGCGACAAGCGGAGGATACCTGGCACAGAGCAAGGAGCAGAAGCAGAAGAGCAGGTATCTTTAGATAGGTAAAAGGTATGGAAGTTTATCAGAGATTGTGAGGCGAACACTATGATGGAGCAGAAAAGTCGCGTTAAAAAAAGCACCAAAATTACAATAGTTATTTTCTGCGCAATCGCTGTATGCATTGTTGCTTTCATATTACACGAAACCAATAAAGAAGAAAAAATTTCCTTTGACGCGGCAGCCAAGATTGCTATCAATGACGCCGGATTTGGATTTTATGAACCTCCGGATTATCAGGATTCGGGGGAAACAACCAATCTTTACGGGTCTGACGCTGAATACAAGGGCAGAGCTGCTTATAAAGTAACTTTTGAAGACAAAGAAGGCAACAAGTATATGTATTTAATTGATTCCCTGAACGGAGAGATCCTCCAGTCGGAAAAAACAGACAGCAGCAATTAATCTTTAATAAACATAAGGAATATGTCAAAGCTGTTTCAAAGGCAATCTGAAGGGTTAAAAAAAGTGGGTATAACAAAGACTGTGAGGCAATAATCATGGAGAAAATTAAAAAATTATTTAGTTCGCCGCTTAAAAGTTCATTGTTCACTTTAGTGTTAACGCTGCTGATCGTCCTGATATGCGCCTTAGTGATAAAGGAGAATAATAAGCTCATTGACTTTGCTGACGCAGAAGGGATTGCTTTAGAAGCGGCAGGCATTGACGAGTTTGATTTTGACGCCTACACAACTCACGGATGGGACTTGTACTGTGATATTGCCTACACGATTTACTACAAGGTGTATTTTAAAGCCGAAGAAGATGGCACCGAGTATGCTTGCGTGGTAAGAGCCAAAGACGGCGAGGTCATGAGTTTGAAGCATGCAGAACCTGAAGACGCGGCAAGTCCCAACTTGATTTGGAACAATGATAAGCGGGGGACACCTTACACAGAGCAAGGAGCAGAAGCAACAGAATAGAAATTTTTAGACAGGTAAAAGGCATGGAAGTTTATCAGAGATTGTGAGGGGGACACTATGATGGAACAGAAAAGCTACGTTAAAAAAGAAACCAATGCTAAGTGGATAGTATTATTCGCACTTGTTGCATGCCTCGTTGCTTTAGTAGTATATAAAAGCAGCAATAACGAAAGATTGTATTTTGACGATGCTGCGAGAATAGCCGCCAATGACGCCGGATTTGCTTTTTATGAGCCTTCAGATTATCAGGATTCAGGTGAAATATCCGTTTTCAGAGGTTCCGGTGCAGAATATGACGGCAGACCTGCGTACAGAGTGAACTTTGAAGATAAAGACGGGAACGAGTATACATATATAATAGATTCCCAAAACGGAGAAATCCTTCAATACGGCAAGGCAGACATCAGCGTTTGATTTTAGAAATATAATAAGCATGCAAAAACTCTTTGGACAGGGGGGGTTAATAATGAAAGAACGTCTTAAAAAATATGCACCGCTCAAATGGTATATAGCATCGCTCATACTTGTGGGTGCAATAAGCATAGCGGGCATCGTGTATGTGGTGTATGTCAATTTTAACTTTTCCGAAACGCTGATATATACAGGAAGTCCTCCTTTTACATGGGGCGAAGATAAAGGTTGGGGTACAAACGTGGTATTTTATCTGGTAGACGCCGGATTTACGTGGGCAATGTGGCTTTCTATGTGGATGACATTCCGCACGTTTAAGAACAACTCCACAGAGGATAACAGATTTCTGGATAAGCAGGTACCGGTAGTTGGAGCCGTATTGTTCATTTATGCCGTATTCTGCATGGCGGTTTTCAAAGGGCAGGTGCTGCGTACGTTTGAGGAACACCCCGCTCCGTTTATGTATGAGGGCGGCGAAGTATATGTTACATCGCTGTTTCTGCCTGTAATAATTCTGGGATGCTTGATTTTAGATATCGGATTTTGGCAGGTTGTTTATGCCAATAAGAAAAGAAAACAACGAAAAACAGAAGAGGCTTCAGCGGAAAAGACAGATAACGATGAAAAGCAAAAGATAGGAGGCTGACCTAGTACTCGTAATATCAAATGGGGCTGAGCTTGCTCAGCTCCATTTGATATCTGTTTTTGTTGAAATAATCAATTAATCTTTTATGTCTTCTCTTAATTCCCCTATCGTTATCCATCTCTTTTCTTTACACCAAGTTCATATTTCATATGCCCGAAGAAACTTTGGCTGTTATCTGTGTGCCTGCGCTGCGGGGTGCAGTTTAACGAGTTTTGACAACATATTTCAGCGCCAAAGGCATTGACAGCACTGATGCCGCCGACAGAGCAGCCTTTCAAAACTTTGATTTATGATTCGGATATATACGGGTACGGGGTATACAAACGGATTTTACCGAAAAATGTTGTACAAAATTCGGTTTGTCGGGATTTTGTGCAACATTTTCTTTTTTATAATAAGGGCTGTTTGAAAGCTTGACGATATATCGGCTTTTCCAAAGATTATTAGTCCGCAAAAATGGTCGAATATTGGCTTGTTTTGTCGTAAAAGGACAAAACACAGACCTTATAATAGATAAATAGTCGCCGGAAGTGCTGCGATTACATGCACGAACCTTCAATATACCCCCTACTTTTTTAAGGCATGTTGTATAATTTTGTGATTACTTCAAAAAAAGACAACATTAGGAGGTACGCACTATCATATGGATGCATGCCAACCTGTGGATGCATACCAACCTGCGGATGCATACCAACCTGTGGATGCATACCAACCTGCGGATGCATACCAACCTGCGGCAAAATATCTAAGCATCGACGGAGCTAGCAATAGGCGATTGATAAATATTCTATTGATACTTATATGGAGAAAGCATTATACAAAGTATCAATTTTTTTGAAAAAAGTATGCCGCTGTCATACTTTTTTCGCATTTTCGTATACTTTGTATCAAATTTTTCTGAAAAGGTATTACAAAGGTATTGGTACAGCTCACTCCAGAAAATTTAAGTTTAGCATCATAGATTCCGTCTAATATAGAGCCCGTTTGGCGGCGCGGTGTTGTTGGCTTTTTTTCTTCAAGACCACCGATTAGACAACAAAGCGTGTCGAAGTGTGACGAATGATGTAATATTTAAATGAGATGTTGGCTTTTTGTGATGTATATCAGTTTTTGGATTACATAAATCAGAAAAACTGATGTCTGGGCAGGTGAGATGCCGACAAAAAGCCAACATCGACGTTTTTCGACAAGCAAAATAAAGGAGAAAATCAAACAATGTTGGCTATATTTTTAATATATTAGCGAAAAGCCAACATCGACTGAAAGAAAAGCACATGGCAACCATAAATCAACTTAGATTTTTTCTCGTATGTTGCCTGCAATCTGAAAGGGAGAAATCTTCAATTGACTCTTTGTTACACACCATTTCTGTTAAAAAAATTTATAAGCAGTAAAATTTTTTTGCGGTGGCATGAGAGGAATGTGTTATAATGAACGCAAGAATCGTATGCCGTAAGAGGAAGCGTTCATTGAAACGCGCTTGGCAGACCGGGCGGCGTTATAATGAACGCAAAGATTATATATTGTCAGAGGAAGCGTTCATTGAAACGCGCTTGGCAGACCGGGCGGCGTTATAATGAACGCAAAGATTATATATTGTCAGAGGAAGCGTTCATTGAAACGCACTGACAGACTTGACGGCGTTATAATGAACGCAAAGATCGTGTGCCGCCAAAGGAAGCGTTCATTGCAACGCATACGACCAACCGGACAGCGTCACAATGAACGCATTGATTTAACACAACCCTCAATCAGACAAACCGACAAGAGGTAATCAAATGACCCTGAGAGATAAAGCGCAGGAAATATTAAACCTTTACAATTATTATACCGGAGCCATAATTACCGATAAGGAAGGCACGATAATTTATTATTACAACAGAATGAAAGATGTTAATTCCCTTGAGGCCGATGAAGTAATCGGAAAAAGCGTGCTTCAACTTTACCCCAGCGTAAAAAAAGAGGATAGCAGTATTTACAGGGTATTGAAAAGCGGTGTGCCGATATACGACGCCAAACAGAAAATCGTCAACTGTAAAGGGGATGAGTTTGATTCCGTCAACTCGACTTTTCCCATCAAGAGTGGCTCTGAAATTGTAGGAGCTGTAGAAATATATTATTATGCCGACTATAATGAAATCCAGTATAGGATTGATTCTATAGATAAAGACATGATAAAAGGCAGCTTGTTCAGCCTTTATTCATCGGATGATATCATATCCGAATCAGATATTATGGCTGATTTTAAAACAAAAATCAAGAGAATCTCAATGACTGATTCAACGGTTTTGATATATGGCGAAACAGGAACCGGCAAAGAACTGGTAGCGCAGGCTATTCATTCAGGCAGCGCGAGAAGAGGAAAAAGCTTTGTGTCTCAAAACTGCGCTGCTATTCCGCAGAATCTTCTGGAAAGCATTTTGTTTGGAACGGTAAAAGGCAGTTATACAGACGCGCAAGACAGGCCGGGTCTGTTGGAAGTAGCTGACGGCGGCACCTTATTTTTAGATGAGATTCATTCCATGGACTGGAACATACAAGCCAAGCTTCTCAAGGCCATAGAAGAAAAACGATTTTACAGGGTTGGTGGAACGGAGAGCATTCCTGTGGATATCCGGGTTATAACGGCGGTTAATATAGACCCGGCAGAATGTGTAGCTAACGGCAAGTTGAGAGAGGACCTTTACTACAGGATAAATGTCATAAGGCTTAACGTACCGCCTCTAAGGGAGAGAAAAGAAGATATAAAAAGTTTGACAGAATATTTTATTGATATATATAACAAGAAGATGAACAAACACATCAAAGGCATTTCGGATGAAGTTATGAATTTTTTCAATGCATACGATTGGTGGGGTAATGTAAGAGAACTGAAAAACGTCATTGAATGCGCTTTTAATTTTGCCCAAAGTGATGTGATACAGCTGGAGGATATAGATTGCTATGAAGATGAAATCAAAGCTGTAGAAAGGCGCGCGTGGTTTTCGAAGGGTCAGCAGCTGGACTTGAAAAAACTGCTTAAAGATTACGAAAAAGATATGATCGAAAACGCCATAAAAGAGAGCAAAAGTTATACTGAAGCGGCAGAGCGACTGGGAATTTCCAAGCAAGCGCTTAACAATAAAATTAACATGCTGGGGATACAAAAAAATAAGGATAATGTTCAGAATGTATCGAAGGAGCAGTGATGAGGCGATGAGCTATAAGGAAACAACGAGCCAAAAGGGGCTTATGAGACATAAAGAGCGTTTCAATGAGATATTGAACATATACAACTATTATAATATGGCTATAATCGTTGACGATAAAGGCGTTATAGAATACTTTTACAACAATAGACCTGACATAAACTCCATAACAGAACAGGAGCTATTAGGACACAATATACTGGAATCATGCGTTAATATAACTGAAGAAACCAGCACTTTGTATTATGCCATAAAAACAGGAAAGGCAATTAAAAATGCATATCAGAAGCTGGAAACCAGCAAAGGAGATACGGTTTACAGCCTCCTCAGCACCATGCCTATAAAGGAAGGCGATAAAATAATAGGAGCCGTGGAGGTATCTAAGTATATAGACATAAAAGCTGCGGGCCGCCACAGTGAAAAAGGCTCAGGTGAAGACAGGCAGGATGCCTTCCTTTCAGGAAAGCCTTTGGCAGGAGATAATATACTTATAGATGATTTCACTGTGGAAAAGGACAAGCTATATGGAATAGATGACATAAAAGGAACGTCAAAAGAAATAGAAAGGCTGAAATTTAAGATAAGGCGCGTGGCGGATACGGATTCCACAGTTCTCATATACGGAGAAACAGGTACTGGAAAAGAGCTGGTAGCAGAAGCCATTCATTCTACAGGCAAGAGAAAAAACAAGAAATTTGTTTCACAAAATTGCGCAGCCATACCGCCAACACTTCTCGAGAGCATTCTGTTTGGTACGGAAAAAGGTAGCTTTACAGGAGCAGAAAACAGAAAAGGCATAATTGAGAGCGCTCAGGGAGGCACGCTGTTTTTAGATGAGATAAATACTATGGGTGTTGATACTCAGTCTAAGATATTGAAAGCTATAGAAGAAAAAAAGATAATGAGAGTAGGCGGAACAGAGAGCGTACCGGTAGACGTCAGGGTGATCGCGGCCGTCAATGTCAACCCCAAGGAGTGTCTTAGAAACGGGACGCTTAGAGAAGATCTATACTACAGGCTCAGGGTGGTGGAACTCAGGCTACCTCCGCTTAGAGAAAGAAAAGGAGATATACCTGCGCTTACTGAGTATTTTATAAAATATTTTAATTCGACTATGGGCAGGTACATCGCAGGCATTTCCAATGAGCTGAAAAAGGAAATTATGGAGTATGATTGGCCAGGCAATGTGCGAGAACTGAGAAATGTGATAGAAAGAGGCTTTAACATGGCGGTTACGCCTATCATAGAAAGCCGTGATGTAGATCTCTTTGACAGGATAGAACCGGCGAGACGTGAGGATCTAAGGAGAGACGGTGATAAGACTTTGAAAGAGCTGGTTGATGAAAAAGAGAAAGAAATCATTGAGAAAGTTTATTCCTCATCAAGGAACATAACGGAAGCTGCCGGTATCCTTAAAATATCAAGGCAAGGTCTAAGCAAAAAACTGATAGAATACGGCATAGATATTAAATGAAGGATGATGGAGGCAACAATTTAGCTAGCATAAACTTGAGAACTATGTCAGTGCTGACAAAATCTTTTATTTTTTATGATTTTGTCAGCAAATTTACAGAAAATGGAATTTTTTAGGTGTTCAAAGAAGAAAAAATGTAAAAATCCGTAAAAAAACGGAAAAATGTCAGCAAAATCGATGATTTGACTGACATTTTTTCAAAATTTAAAGGAAAAAGTCAGCCAGGACTCGCATTCGACAAATTTCGATGCGCCTCAGAAGCCCATCGCTGTAAAATTTCTAAAAAAATTGATTTTTTGTCAGCAGTCCTTAGCAAAGACGTAACTAATTGAAGCTGCCTAAGGCTTGGCCTTATTCATGGCGCCTATCAACGATCTGAAACGTTATTTTTATTTACTCATGTAAATAAAAATAGCGTTCTTTATATTGTGACACAAAAAGTTAAGCTTGTCTAACAGCGGATAATTGTTGATTTTTAAACAATCACTTAGCGAAAATTTAACAATGCTTTTTTGGCATAAAAATTGCTCAATATATTCATGTAGTTTAGCTTTGTGTAATTATAAAACAAGGCTTTTATAAAAAAGGAGGCAGAAAATGAAATCGGTTTTAACCAATGGCCGCTGCTATACTCTTGACAAGCAAGGCACTATCGCAGAAGCGATATTGATGGAAGACGGCAAGATTAAGGCAGTTGGCACCAACGACGAGATTATGAAAATGGCTGGTGATGATGCTGATGTTATCGACGCAAAGGGGAAGGCAGTTTTGCCAGGATTCTATGACAGCCACTTGCATTTGCTCAGTTACGGCTATAGCCTGACTATGGCGTATCTGGATGATTGTAAGAGCATAGAGGATGTTGTTCAGACTTTAAAGAAATACATAGAAGACAACAATATTCCTCCGGGAACTTGGGTAGAAGGCAGAGGATGGAACGAGACAGATTATCCTGAAGGCAGAGTTCCTAATCGCCATGACTTGGATAGAGTTTCCACAGAACACATGATTTCTATCGGCAGATCTTGCAGCTTTATGTGCATTACCAACACAAAGGCGCTGGAAGAACTGGGATTCATGGATAAGCTTCCTGAAATAGAAGCCGGCACCATAGGTGTAGATGAAAATGGCGTTCCGACAGGCGTATTCAGGTCAGAAGCTAAAGAAGAGGTTTATTCAAGACTTCCGAAGCTGGGCGTGGAAAAGATAAAGAAAGCTATAGTTGCGGCATGTGAGAAGTACAAAACCGCAGGTATCACCACAGCTGAAACGGATGACTTCGAGCTGACCAGAGCAGGCGATTTTCATGATATCCTGCAGGCTTACAAAGAATTGGACGAAGCAGGAGAGCTGCCTATCAGAATCAATTTGATGCTTTATCTGCCTGAAGACAGCCAGCAGCAGGAATTCTATAAATATGGGTTCAAGACGGGAGACGGTTCTGACTTTTTCCGCATCGGAAAGTTCAAACTGCTTACTGACGGACCTTTGGGCATAAGAGGAGCAGCCATGCTGGAGCCTTACGCTGACGATCCTTCAACTATGGGTGAAGCAGTGCTTTCTCAGGAAGCCCTTTGCAGAAAAGTAAAAGATGCTTACGACCATGGTCTGATAACCGTTTGTGACGGCATGGGAGACAGAGGCATATATATGGCGCTCAAAGCATATGAGCCTATCGTTAAAGCTCATCCTGACGAAGACCTGAGATTCGGCATCGACCATTCTCAGATCACCACTGAAGGAATTATCGAAGAATATGCAAGACTGCATGTTACAGGCGGTTGTGAGCTGGTATTCGTAAAATCAGATATAGAGATTGCAGAAGACAGAGTAGGCAGACACAGAGCTTCACTTTCATATAACTGGAAGAGATTCTTTGACAACGGATGTGTCGTTGCCGCCGGTTCGGATAGTCCTGTAGAGGATTTCAGCCCTATGCTTGGAATAGATGGGGCAGTAAACAGAAGAGATTGGAACGAGCAGCCGGAAGAAGGCTGGTTCCCTGAACAGTGCCTTACAGTTGAACAGGCAGTCAGCGCTTTCACCACAGGCGCAGCGTATGCCAACTATGAGGAAAATATCAAAGGCTCCATTGAACCGGGAAAATTCGCGGATTTGGTAGTATTATCAGATGATATCTTTGCTGTTGATAAAGACAGTATTAAAGATATAAAAGTTGAAAAGACCCTTATAGGGGGCAAGGTAGTCTTTTCGATTTAATGGCATTTATTTGGAAGGAGAATTTTACAAATGGCTAAAGAAAGAAAATCTCAGTTCAACATTGAAGAACTGACTGCTCCTAACCATGGTATGAAGAGAGACATGGGATTCTTCAGAGCTGTAGGCCTGATGGCCGGATTGATGATCGGTTCTGGTATCTTCTATGTAGGAGCGTTCGTACTGGATTACGTAAATTTATCTACTGGTATGGCTCTTCTGGCATGGCTGCTGGCAGGCTTAATGTCAACTTGCGCAGGTCTTTGCTATGCGGAGATGGGAACTGCTATGCCGAGATCCGGCGGTTCATACGTTTATGTAACTGAATCCTTTGGTCCTATGGCAGGGTTCACGATGGGCTGGACAGACTTCTGGATCACTCAGACAGGTTCTATCGCAGCGCTGGCTCTTGGCTTTTCACAGTATCTGGGTTCACTGTTCGGAGGATTCAGCCCGCTTACTACATCATTGGTAGCTGTAGTTACCATAGTATTACTTTCTATCATCAATATGATAGGTGTTAAAGAAGGAAGTACTCTTTCTACAGCATTGCTGGTAATCAAAATTGTAGTTATCGCAATAGTAATCGTTTCATGCTTTACTTTTGACGGTGGAATGGGTTCAGAAATAGCTATGAACTTTGATGGTTCCTTCGGCGATTTCGTAGGAGCGATTTCCATGGGTGTTATAGCTGCATTGTGGGCATTCGACGGATGGACTTCTATATGTACGGTTGCTGAAGAGATTAAAAACCCTCAGAAAAATATTCCAAAAGCTCTTATTACCACATTAACAGGTTTGACAATCGTTTACCTTCTGTTCAATCTGGGACTTATGAAAGTCCTTCCTGCAGAAGAGATAGCTGTTGCTGATAATGCTACCTTTGACGCTATGGAAACCATCTTTGGAACAGGAGTTGCTTCCATTCTTACAGTAGGCGTAGTAATCTGCATTTTAGGATCCTGCAACAGTACAGTTCTTACATATCCTAGAGAATACTATGCTATGGCAAGAGACAAGAGATGGCTGCCTGTATTCGGCAAGATCAATAAGAAGAGCGGAACTCCTATAAATTCTCAGATAATCACGATGATATATGCATCAATTATCTGCTTCTTTGCAGACTTCCAGTCTCTTATAGACATCGCTGTACTTGCTACTTGGATTTATTATTCCATGGGAGTTGCTTCCTGTATCGTGCTCAGAAGAAAATATCCTGAAATCGAGAGACCTTACAAGGTTTGGGGATATCCGGTATTGCCGATAATCGTTGTTATTTTCGGTATAATCATGCTGGTAGCTAACTTTGTAACTGACCCTAGCACAGTACTTGGACTGCTTATCCCAATTTCAGGTATACCTGCATACTTTATCTTCAACGCTTACTATAAGAAACATCCGTTCCCTGATTTTGACGATGATGTAAAGGAAGCTTAATAAAAAAGAAATGCTTGGTCAGAAGCATTTATAGGAGAATCTAATGAAAGTTATTTTGTATAATGGCAAGATCAGAGTTTCTGACAATCGTTTTGAAGAGGCGATTCTCATAGAAGATGGTCTGATCAAGAAATTGGGAAAAAATCAGGATATCCTGAAAGAGAGAGATGAGAATACTCAAGAATATGACCTGGGAGGAAGATTAGCCCTCCCAGGCTTTAACGACAGTCATATGCATTTCCTTAATGTAGGTTACAATTTTTCTCAGATAGATCTTGGCAAAACCAAATCTATCGATGAGGTCATAGACCTGTGCAGAGAGTATATACAGAAAAACGAAATCCAAAAGGGAAGATGGATTCAGTGCTATGGCTGGAATGATGATAACTGGAAGGATAAAAGACACTTATGTCGTTATGACTTGGATAAGATTTCTACAGAACATCCTATTCTTGCGTCGAGAGTATGTACTCATGTCGCTTCTGTAAATTCTAAGGCTCTTGAAGTCTTGGGAATAAAAAAGGGAACGCCGCAGCCGGAAGTGGGCGAGTTTCTGGTAGATGAAGAAGGACAGCCTACAGGCGTGCTTTATGAAATGCTTCCGCAGATAGGAAAAAGCCTTTCTGAACCTACAGTAGAGGAAATCAAAGAAATGCTTATTCGTGTGGGTAATGCGGCGGCGGCCAAGGGATTGACGTCTGTTCAATCAGATGACATGGAAAGCGTTCCCGGAAATAATTTCAAGAATATATTAACAGCTTTTAAAGAGCTGGCAGACAGTGATGAGCTTCCTGTACGTGTTTATGAGCAGTGCAGGCTGGCAGACAGAGAGGCTTATAAAAGGTTCAGAGATGCCGGATATAGGACCGGTATGGGTAACGATGTATTTCGTCTGGGACCGTTAAAGGCCTTTTGTGACGGCTCGCTGGGAGCGAGAACGGCTTGGCTCATAGATGATTATTCAGATGATCCGGGAAATAGAGGGCTTCGCATTTATGACGATCCCAAGGAACTGAATGATCTGGTGCAAATGGCTCATGACGACGGAATGTCGGTGGCTATACACTGCATAGGAGATGCTGCGGCGGAACAGGCAGTTTCAGCCATTGAAAATGCCATGAAGAACAATCCAAACATGAAAAACCGTCATGGCATTGTTCATGCGCAGATCTTAAATGAGGATTTGATAGAGAGAATACAAAAATCCAACATTATCGCCTATATTCAACCGATATTTTTGGAGTATGATTTGACTATAGCTGAGAGCCGTGTAGGAAAAGAGCGCATTGAAAACAGCTATGCTTTCAGAAAAATGTACGATAAAGGTATAAAAATACCTTTCGGCACGGATTCTCCGGTAGAAGATTTTGCTCCTATGAAAAATCTTTATTGCGCTGTAACAGGAAAAGATTTTAACGGCAATCCTGAAGGCGGATGGCATCCTGAAAAACTGCTCAGCCTTTCGGAAGCTATGGAGTGTTATACAGAGCATTCTGCATATGCTTCCTTTGAGGAAGATAAAAAAGGCGTCATAGCTTTGGGATACTTTGCAGATATAACGGTTTTGGAAACCGATATATTCCAAATTAAGCCTGAGGCGATTAAAGACGTTGAAGTTTTTATGACTATGATGGCAGGCAAAGTCAGATATATTAAAAAATAAGTTGCAAGTTTTGTGATAAGATGCTATCCTTTGAACGTGAGCTGATTTCGGAGGAAAGTGAAATGGAGAATGAAATAAGAGAAGAGAGAGTAAATTTCAGCAATGGAAACCTTGCGAAACTGGATGTTTCAAAAGGCGAAAACATCACTGAACTGTATGTTCAGGGAAATCGGCTGGAAGAGATAGACTTATCGTGCAATAAAAATATCAAGATTTTGGACTGCACAGATAATCCGCTTATATTTATTAAAAGCAATGTGCCTTCAGACTCGTGGGAGCGTCAGGAAAAGACAGCTTCATCAGAATGCGCGGAAGACGAGCTGATACTCAGAGCATGTCAGGGAGGAACGGTAGGCCTCAAATACAGCCCGCAAGAGGGACAACGGTATTATGCTTATGCTGATGAGGGCTATAAGTTTGATGGCTGGTACGATGTGCTGGGAGATAGACTGTCTAAAGAAGTTGTTTGGATAGATGCTTATGGAACCGGCAGAGAAATTTTTGCAATGTTTGTAAAGGCGTAATTCAATTAATATTAAAAAGGCTGTTTCTAAAGAGGGCGTTACATGCTTGCTCAGAGAAACAGCCTTTTGCTTACCATGCTCCCAATCATATGATGAAGCTATTGGGAGCTCTTCTATTGTACATTTCTTCCAACTCTTTTTTGTGATACAAATATCCTGCGTCGTCAAAATATCTGGAGGCAGAAGGACATTTTTTTATGCAAGCGTTGCACTTTATGCAAATTCCGTTTAATCGGCTTACATCTTCAAAAGAGATGGATCCCATGGGACACACTCTTGCACAAAGACCGCACTGTGTGCAGTTTTTCGATACTTTCGGCGTAACTTTCCTGATATCGATTGGATTTCCGTATCTGTCTTTCGGCTTGTAATATCCTCCGTATGGGTAAGGCAGACCGGGAATTGAGAGGCTGGGCTGATGCTTTTCAATGGTGCTGTGAGCCTCGGGCTGGCAATTTAAATCGCCTAAAAGTTTGTTGAAGATATTTTCGGCGAAAGTTTCAAGTTCAGACAAATCGTCCCGGTCAGGACGGCCTTTTCCTAAAATCTGAGAAAAAGAATGCTGACAGCCGACAGCCCCGGCGGCCGCAACCGTGAAATTATGGCTGTTTAAGATGTCCGCCAGTTCTATTAGGGAATTATCGAAATTTCTGTTGCCAAAGGTAACCAGGGCGATGGCCTTTGCGCCGTTACCGTTGATAGTGTCAAGATATTTCAGAAGCACATTGGGAACGCGCCCTGCGTATGTGGGGACGGCAAACACCGCCAAGTCGTCAGAAGAAATCACAGGAAATGTTTGCCTGGCACTTGGGAGAGTGAAATCGTATTGGCAGCTATTGGCTTCAAACCTGTCAGCCAAAAAATCGCCAAGGGCGCAGCAGACGGTTTCAGTGCTGCCTAAAGGGCTAAAATAGATGCTCCATATCTTTTTCATGAGTTTACCTTCCGGTTTATATCTTTAAATGAGGGAGCTTGTCATATAACAAGCTGGCCGCTATACCTATCAGGATTCCGCTTATCATTCCTGAAAAAAGCAAGACAGCGAAATATGACATCAACTTGACGCTGGACATTATGAGACACGCTGTTATCAGCTGCCCCAGATTATGAGCCACACCTCCGGCCATGCTGACGCCTACCATGCTGAAAAGCTTTGTTCTATAAAGCAAATACATGATTATGATGCTGAGCACTCCTCCGGCAAATGAATAAATAGCTCCGAAAAGGCCGGTGAACAGCAGTCCTGCGATGAGAATACGTATACAGTTGATGACAAAAGCATACTTAAATCCCAGCCTGTAGATGGCGATGATTATTACCAAGTTGGCCAGTCCCAGCTTTATTCCCGGAATGGGAACAGGCAGCGGTATCAAAGCTTCTATATAAGAGAATATCATAGCCATAGCCGCCAGTATGGCGCTAAGCGCCAGCCGCTTGGTGCGCAGAGCGTATCTTTGCCTGTCATTTTTATGGGCAGATGCACCGGAGGAAGGTTTAACCTGTGATGACATCAAAATCACTCCTTCCGTTTTCTGCCGTTATTTCAACAATCACCTTGTTAGGAAGACATACTATTGAGTCTTTTGTTTGGGATATGGGTCTGGTGTTGACGCAGACCTGATTGGCGCAGTCTGAATAATCCATTGAAACGACACCGTCTTTTATGGTAATATTATTTATATGGCCGTTTTGTGCAACTTCAATTTCACGGTCTTCATCTAGGGGATAAGTGGCGTACATTTGCCCGTCAACCGTTATCACAACATTGTCACCCTCTTGATTTCCTGTTAAAGAAAAGTAAGAAATTGCAAGGCCTATTATTAAAATTGCGAAGAAAAGAACTATATCCGCTTTTTTAATCATAATAAACTCCAATTTGAAAGGTGAATCTTTATGAAAAGGATTTTTTTACTGTTATGTCTTGTGACGGTACTTATTATACCACAGGCCGGATGCAATTCCCAAGACCCAAATAATAATCAAGGCGTAGGAAAGAGCAGTTTTCATTTGGATACTATATGCTCTATTACCATATATTCCATGGAAGGCGCAGCAGACATGGACGCTGACCGGCAGGAACAGGAAGCTCTTCTTTTGATAACAGACGCTTTTAAGCTCTGTGATGATTACGAAAAAATTCTCAGCAGAACCATAGAAGGCAGCGACATTTATAACATCAATCATGCGCAAGGTCAGTGGGTAAAAGTTCAAGACAGCACCATAGAAGTGATCGAGAAGGGTATTAAATACGGAGAAGTTTCCGAGGGGCTGTTTGACATAACCATAGGCGACGTTTCCCAGCTTTGGGATTTCCACGGTCAAGATGAAGAAGGCCGGAGAACAGGGACTCTGCCTGATGAAGATCAGCTTTCCGAGGCAGTAAAACATGTGGACTATAAAAATATTGAAATTGACGGCAACAGGGTGAGACTTCTCGATAGCCGGGCAACCATTGACTTGGGCGGAATAGCCAAAGGCTACATTGCTGACAGGGTGGCAGAATATCTTGAAGGAAACGGCGTCACCAGCGCTATTGTAGATTTAGGCGGAAATATCGTCGTAATAGGCGAGAAAGGTTCATCCATGGAAAACAGTCAGGGAAGCAGTTTTTCTGTCGGAGTGGCTTCGCCCATATCAGATTCCGGAGAAATTTTGGGAACCATATCATGCAGTGACAGAACTATAGTTACGTCGGGAACTTATGAAAGATATTTTGAAATAGACGGTGTCCGCTATCATCATGTGCTGAATCCGCAAACGGGATATCCATTTGATACAGATTTGCTGGCGGTCACCATCATAGGTGAAAAGGGCGCGTCAGCTGACTGCGACGGATTGAGCACAACCTGCCTGGCCCTCGGAAAAGAGAAGGCTTCGCAGCTTCTTGAGCAGACGGAGGGCGTAGGCGCCATATTGGTCGATATGGACGGCGAAATTACCACTGTAAATGCGGATGGCTTTGAGCAGGCTTAAAAACTTAGTCAAGTTTGTGGCGCAAGCTCCCATAATGACATAAGCGCCTTGACTATGCCGTCTATTTCCTTCAAAGGAATACTGTTATAATAAAATATGAGAGCACTGGTTTCCTGGTCGGATATGTCTGCTACGGGAACCATATGCACGCCGATGGATTTTGCGATTGAGCAAAGCTCCTCGGCGTTTTTTGATGAACGTATCCTCAGTATGAGATTTATGCCTGACTGAGTATCTACAGCTTTTACTTTTCCGTGGCCATAGCGAGATAAGGCCAGCAAAGAGGCTTGGAGCTTTTGAGAATAGAGATTTCTTAACTTTTTTATTCCCGTGTTGTAGAAGCCTTTCTCCATAAATAAGGCCAATGTCAGCTGTTCTGCCTTGGAACAGGTTTGGGTATAGCGACCTCTTATTTGATCAAAGATACCGATTATGGCAGGCGGCAACACCATATATGAAATTTTTATGGCCGGAAACAGGGTGGAAGAAAATGAGCCTAAGTATACTACAGAATCGGTGCTATCAAGGCTTTGGAGGGCGGGAACAGGCTTACCAAAGTATCTGAGCTCGCTGTCGTAGTCGTCCTCTATTATTATGCTGTCGTTGGTTTTCGCCCACTCCAGCAGCTGATACCTTCTGCCGGCCGGCATTACGGCGCCGGTGGGAAATTGGTTGGAAGGGCTGACATATACAGCGGAAGAAATGTTGACGGGAAGTCTGGAAATATCAATGCCGTCTTTGTGTACGGGAATATGTGATATGGCAAAACCGTTATCTCTGAACATGTTTTGTACAGGCAGGTATCCGGGACTTTCCAGTGAAACATGGCTGATTTCAAGCTTATCAAGGATTCGGCAAAGCTGGCCGGTGATCTGCTGGGTACCGGCGCCTATAACTATCTGCTTGGGACTGCATTTTACGCCTCTCGAAGAATAGAGATATTTTGAGATTTCCGACCTGAGGATTTTCTCCCCTTGTGGGTCGCTTTCATACAATAGACGGTCGGCGTATTGATTAAAAACAGCTGAGCTGCATTTTTTCCATTTGTTGAAATCAAAGCAGCAGCTGTCATGTATATAAGGAGAATCATCTTTGCCTTCTGAAAAATTTTTTGCAATGGAAATATCGGCAGATGAAGAAAAACCTGGCCCTGCGTGGAAAGTCTGAGATACATAGTATCCTGATTGCGGCCTGCTGACCGTGTAGCCTTCCACCAGCAATTGATTATATGCCAGCTGCACAGTAGTTATACTGATGCCCAGCGATTGTGACAGAGATCTTAAGGATGGAAGCCTTTCCCCTGCCTTTATGGCACCTGTCGTGATATCGCTTTTGATGCTTTGATATAACTGCACATATAGTGGAGTAGAAGAATTGTTATTTAATTCTAATATTATAGGCTTCATTTTGGATGTCCTCCTAAATTGTATATATAAAAATAAATAATTTTGAATATTTTAATATTTACATTTTAGGTGTATTATAATATAGTAAACTAAAAAAAGCAATGGAGAGGATATATATGACGAGGAATGAAAAGACCAACAGATTGGTAATGACTGCAATGATGATATGCCTGGTACTGGTAGCTACGTTCAGCATCAGAATACCCAGCCCGTTTACTCAAGGCTATGTGCATTTGGGAGACACTATGGTATTTTTGTCTGTGCTTTTGCTGGGCAAAAAAAGCGGAGCTTTGGCAGCAGGTCTCGGCTCAGGTTTAGCGGATATCTTGGGAGGATATGCGGCATATGCACCCTGGACTCTCATAATCAAAGCTTTGATGGCGTTTATCATGGGAGTTTTTATAGAGGGCTGTATAAAGAAAGAAAAACATCATATTAAAATAGGCTCGGTTCCTCTCGTCGAAATAATAGGAATGGTTATTGCCGGAATTGAGATGGTCATCGGATATGCTTTGGTAGATGGTTTCCTTGCAGGAAATCTTTTGACAGGTTTCTTAGGAGCGCCTTTTAATGTGGCGCAGTTTGCAGTAGGGTTGGTGCTTGCTACATTGTTAGCCATGGCTTTATACAAGACTCCGGCAAAGAAATATTTCGCATACAGACTGGATGAAATCGAATAATTATCTTTATAGAAACAGGCGCCATGCCGGCCGCAATACATGTTTGATGTTGCGGGGCCGGCATGGCGCTTCGTCATCGGTTACACCATATCGTATTTTACCAGAAATCTGGCAGCTAACAGTTGCTGAGGAAAAAGCCTTACCATGCTGCGTTTGAGAAAAATACTGTCCGCACCTTTTTCTTTTAAGTTTTCTGCTATTATAAAACATATTATTTGGGAGTTGGATACTTCTTTAAGATTTTTTATCATGTCGGCTGCACCAAGCAATTTCATCTTGTTGGTTTTAAAGGACTCAACAGCCTCTTCTAAGTTTTTTCTTGCACTGTTTACAGCGGGACTTAGCAACTCCGCAAATGTTTTTTCCGTATAAATTAATGTAGGTGAAATTTGGAAAATATATGCACATGCATCTGCCATTTTACAGTCAGTTTTATTAAATGAGCCTTTTGCAAAGGTATAATAGCTGCCATCAAAGACGCCTATAGCTTTCATAGCGTCTAGGTATCCCAAGCGCATTATCCTGCGTGAATTTTTAATATCAAAGATAAGTGTGTTGCCTAAATTCCATTTAGATTCTACGACAGTCAGCTCGGGGGCTTTTTTTAAAGATTCATTGTTGATTATGCCCAAGGCGTTAAGCTTGACAGCAATGACTCTTTCGGCGCCTTTCTTGAGCGCCATGTTGATAGGAAGAACATCGGCGTAACCTCCGTCGATATATTCTTTGCCATCTATTTCATATGCATGTATGGCGGGAAAGACAGATGAACTGGCCATAATGTAGTCTATCAGCTGCCCTTCCGGAATATCTTCTTTGTATAGAAAATGAGGCTTCAGACTTGCTCGCTCTACTACTACTAATCCATAATCTATGGGAGATTTTCTTATTTGTTCTTCATCTATATAATCGCTTAATAATTTCTTTAGACCTGAAGTGCCTACGCCCTTGTTAAAGATAATCTCTTTTGCGTAATCCATAGGCTGGCTTTTCTCCGGCACGTCAAATACGTTATGAGTTTCTATTTCTTTCCATAGAGATACGGTAGATTCCAGATCACCCTGGCAAACCATAGCGCCGTTGATGGAGCCTACGGAAGCTCCTGTTACGATATCTATTTCTATGCCGGTTTCAACCAGAGCCTGCCAGGCACCTGCTTCATATGCTCCGCGAGAGCCACCGCCGCTGAGCACGAGAGCAGTTTTTTTGCGTTTTTTTGTCATAATATTCCTCTCAAAATTAGTTATTGCTCTTATTAATATATCCAAATAGCTACCAAAATTCTAGCATAAATGTTATAATAAACGCAATGATTGTATTGAGCACAAAGCAGCAATGGTTTCAGTCAGCTGAAGCGTTTATTGAAACGCGGTTTTTAAAGAAAGAAGGACAAAGGATGGATAAGAGATTAGAAGATATATTAAAAAAATCCCGTTCAGTGGTTTTCTTCGGTGGCGCAGGCGTTTCAACCGAAAGCAATATACCTGATTTCAGGTCGGAAAAGGGCTTGTATAAGGCCCAGCAGGAGTACGGGGCAAGTCCGGAGGAAATACTTTCTCATACATTCTTTATGAACAATACAGAAGTGTTTTTCGACTATTATAAAAAGAACCTGATATATTTAGACGCTGAACCCAACAAGGCGCATAAGGCCTTGGCGTATCTGGAGAAACAGGGACTCCTCAAAGGAGTCGTAACGCAAAATATAGACGGACTGCACCAGAAGGCCGGCAGCAAAAATGTGTTTGAGCTTCACGGAAGCGTGCTTAGAAATTACTGCATGGATTGCGGGAAATTTTATGACGTGGAATATATAATGGACGAAGGCAATTGCAAGAATCAGGTTCCGCACTGCAGCCAGTGCGGAGGAATAGTCAAGCCTGACGTGGTTTTGTATGAAGAGGCTTTGGACTCATCTTGCATGATGGGCGCCATCGAAGCCATAGAAAAGGCTGATACGCTTATTATAGGAGGAACTTCTTTAGTAGTTTATCCAGCCGCAGGTTTGATTAGGTATTTTCGTGGGAATAATTTAGTGTTGATTAATAAACAGCCTACGCCTTATGACAGTAAGGCAAATCTTGTTATAAATGACTACATAGGAAAGGTTATGGAAATTACAGAATGAATATTTTAGTTGCCAACGATGATGGAATACAGGCTCGCGGCATCGCAGAACTTGCCAAAGCCCTCAGCAAAGCAGGAAACGTATATGTGGCGGCTCCGAATAGCCAGAGGAGCGCCAGCAGCCATGCTCTCAGCGTCAATGATGAAATTACAATGAAAAAAATTGACTTTGAAGGAGCGACTATGGCTTTTGAAGTGGGAGGAACTCCTGCCGATTGTGTCAAACTGGCTCTTTATGTCTTAAGAGATAAAGGTATCGATATAGACGTAGTATATGCCGGAATCAACCACGGCGGAAATCTGGGTACCGACACCATGTATTCGGGCACCGTTTCAGCCGCTGCAGAAGGCTTATTTAACGGTCTGCCGGCAGTTGCGGTATCTGTCAACGACCATCAAGCCTCTCATTTTGAAGGAGCTTGCCGGCTGGCGTTAGCAGTTCTTCCTTTAGTGATGGAAGAGGGAAAAAACCTTGGCGTTGTCAGCATCAACACTCCCGACATTCCGGCTGACGAGATCAAAGGCGTCAAAACAGCCACGTTGGGTAAGATCAAATACCATGAGTGGTTCAACGTTGTAGAGGAAAACGGAGATAAAGTTACATACAGCTATTCCGGAACTCCTAAAAACATGGATTGCTGGAGCGACGACACAGACGCAAAGCTGGTAAGAGACGGGTATGCGACAATTTCTTCCGTCAAATATGACCAAAACGATGTTGAGGGTAACGCCATAATCGAAAAATGGAATTTGGAAATATGATAGGAGGTCAATCGATGAACGAAATCATAAGATTTAAAAAAGAGGATACAATATTGGTTGTTATAGACATGCAGGAAAAACTCATGCCTGCTATGTATAACAGAGAAAAGACAGAGGAACAGAATATTAGGCTGGCAAAAGGGATGAAAGTTCTCGGAGTTCCTGTAATAGTGACCACTCAGTATGCCAAAGGTCTTGGCAAGACCATAGATTCCATGGAAGAGGTCTTGGAGGGATGCCCTATCCTCGACAAGTTTACTTTTAGCGCATACAGAAATGAAGAATTCAGAAAGACCCTTGAAGCTTCAGGCAGAAAGACCGTAGTCATCACCGGCGTAGAAAGCCATGTATGCGTTCAGCAGACAGCGATGGATTTAATTGAGGCAGGTTATAAGGTGGCGATAGCAATGGATTGTGTCAGCTCCCGCTCAGAGGAAAGCCTTAAAACAGCTGCATGGACATTATCATCGGCAGGAGCTTTGCTTACATGCGCAGAAAGCATACTGTTTGAACTGCTGGAAAGCGCCAAAGCCCCTGAATTTAAACAAATATCAGCAATAGTAAAATAGGTAGAATATGATACTGGAAAACGACTTTAACAATTTAACGGAAAAAGATATAGAATTGCTTAACAGTTACTTTGACGGATTCGATTATCAATCGTCAAGTCACACTTTTTTAGCCAATTATATATGGCGGAATACTCATAAAATTACATGGCAGATAGTAGACGGCTATCTGTTCATCGCAGGTCTCAGCAATACTGAACCGGATAAAGAAGAATATTTTGCTTCTTTCCCGCTGACATCAACCGGCAGCTACGACGGCAAAAAGGTCAGACAAGCTATAAGCCATGTCAAAGATATATTCGAAAGCAAAGGGGAAAGATTTGAAATGGGTCTTGTGCCTGAATCCCTGGTTCCTGCTTTAAAAGACGCTTTCGGCGATGAAGTTTCTATTACCCATGAGAGGGACGATGACGATTATGTGTATCTTAAAAGCGACCTGGTAACTTTAAGCGGACGCAAATTACATCAGAAGAAAAACCATCTCAATTATTTCTTGAGAAACTATCAGTTCACTTATGAAGAGGCAACCAGCGAGACGGTTCCCGAAATAATGGACTATATTTACAGTAAAAATGAGTACAAGCTGGGCGAGACGCCGGAAGAATGGAAAACTATCCTTGAGATGGAGACTATAGCCATAGGCGAATTGCTGAAATTCGTCGGAAAAGGCTTGCTTTCCGGCATAATCAGATTGAACGGAAAGATAGAGGCAGTGACGCTGGGAGAGTTTGCAAAGACCAACAGCAAAGAGACGGTCATAGTTCACGTAGAAAAAGCCGACGACAGGATAAGGGGCCTTTATCAAGCCATAAACAATGAGTTTTGCAAGCGCCTTCCTGAAGAAACCGTGTATGTAAACAGAGAAGAAGATATGGGACTTGAAAATCTCAGACAGACGAAGCTGTCATATAAGCCTTTTAAAATGGCGGAAAAATATACAGTAACTTTCAAATAATAATAAAAATGCTCGCATACAAGGCCTCCGGATTGTTAATTAAAATACTTTTGCCGGAGGTCTTTGAATTTGTCATTTGTTATGATAGAATATACCAAGGTGGTTGAAAATAGAGCCTTTTTGACCAATCAACATCAATGGTACGGCATAAGGTAAATCAAATATTATCTTAAGGAGGATATACGAATGAAAGAAGCTGTAATTGTAAGCGCAGTAAGAACCCCTATGGGTAGCTTTGGCGGCACACTTAAGAACGTTCCAACAAGAACATTGGGAGCCCTCGTTATTAAAGAGGCTATCAAGAGAGCAGGAATCAAGCCTGAAATGGTAGAAGAAGTTATCATGGGTACTGTTCTCCAGGGAGCTCTTGGTCAGAACGTAGCAAGACAGATGACGTTAGATGCAGGTCTGCCAAAGGAAGTTCCTGCAATGACTATTAATAAAGTGTGCGGTTCAGGTCTCAGAGCCATCGAACTGGCTGCACAGATCATCAAAGCCGGAGACGCAGATATATTGGTAGCAGGCGGAGCTGAAAACATGTCAGCTGCAGCTTATGCTATTCCATCCGCAAGATGGGGAGCAAGAATGAACGATACTAAGTTGATAGACATGATGACAAACGATGGTCTGACTGATGCGTTCCATCACTATCACATGGGTATCACAGCTGAGAATGTTGCTGAACAGTGGGGAATCACAAGAGAACAATTAGATGAATTCTCAGTAATTTCACAGAACAGAGCAGAAGCTGCCATCAAAGAAGGAAAATTCAAAGATGAAATCGTTCCTGTAGAAATTCCTCAGAAGAAGGGCGATCCTATCATCTTCGATACAGACGAATTCCCAAGATTCGGAACTACTATGGAAAAAGTTGCTAAGCTGAAACCGGCTTTCAAGAAAGACGGTATCGTAACAGCCGGTAACGCTTCCGGTATCAATGACGCCGGTGCAGCTGTAGTAGTAATGTCAAGAGAAAAAGCTGAAGAGCTGGGCATCAAGCCTATGTGCACAATCGTTTCTTACGCTTCAGCAGGTGTTGATCCTTCAATCATGGGTGTTGGTCCTGTACCTGCATCAGAAAAAGCTCTTAAAAAAGCCGGTCTGACCATGAAAGATATGGATCTGGTAGAAGCTAACGAAGCATTCGCAGCTCAGTCATTGGCAGTAAGAAAAGATCTTGGTCTCGATCCTGAAAAGACCAACGTAAACGGTGGAGCAATCGCTCTGGGACATCCTATCGGAGCTTCCGGATGCAGAATTCTCATCACTCTGCTTTACGAAATGATCAAGAGAGATTCCAAATACGGTCTTGCAACTCTCTGCATAGGCGGCGGTATGGGAACTACAATGATCATCGAAAGATAATAGCTTGATATTAAAGAGGCGTCTTAAGGCGCCTCTTTTGTTATGGGATTATAGCTCCCGGTCCGAACCACCCGCTTCAAGTGTGGAGCTGATTATGTGTGGGAGAAGATTGAAGGGGGATATATAATCTCCGCCTCGCTCACGCTGCGCGAGAGCGGCAAATGCTCCACACATGTGGGGGGGCGGCGCTGATGATAAAATTTTGCTTTTTTTGAAATTTTGTCAGCGAATTTACAAAAAATGGGATTTTTCGGGTAAAAAATCCCTCAAAAATGTAAAAAATAGAGAAAATCAGGAAAAAAGTCTGCAAAAGTGGGATTTTGCAGACTTTTTTTCAAAATTTATAAGAAAAAGTCTGCTGAGGCGGGCTTTCGATAAATTTCGACATGGATTTGGAGCCTGCTAATGTAATTTTTTCTGAAAAAATGAATTTTTGTCATCAGCGATGCTGTAAGATCCGGCAGGTAATACTGCAAGCCGTGACAGATGGCACCGATTGCCGCTCATACTATGAATGAACGATGAGGCCTATATATCTGGCAAAAGAAAAGCAGCGCTAATTTCATATGAAATTAGCGCTGCCCCCTATTGTACAAATACTTCAGTTATACTTTAGTAAAATATCCATATTTTTCTGGAAAACGTTAATCTTGCTTGCGTTTGTTATAAACATAAATTCTTGTTATAAAGCACCCGGAAAAAGCTAAGAGCAAGATCCAAAGAGCTATATTGTGCTCGTCTCCGGTTTTCGGACTGCTGCCGGCGTTATTTTCGTCACCGGTCTGCGTACCGCTACCGGTCTGACCGGTCGGATTGTCATTGCCGCTTGTGCCGGTCGATCCATCAGGGTCAGTCGATCCATCAGGGTCAGTCGATCCATCCGGGTCGGTTGGATTGTCCGGGTCGGTTGGATTGTCCGGATAAACTGAGTCGTCAGTTGCGCTGAAATACAACTTATCTTCAGTGGAAGTTCTTGAAAGCACCGTTTCTTCTGCAAACGGAGATCCATCTATTTCAGCAGCGTTTTGATCCATCGCTTTCCAGTCCAAAGCACCTGTATCTTCATCGACGATCAGATCGTTCAGAACACTTACGGCAATCTTCTCATTTGCAGGACGGGCGATGAGGTTTCCCTCATAGTAGATACTGTCCGTAGCTCCTGTTGCAGCCACATTTCCGCCGGATATTATGATATTTCCACCGGTGCCGTCATCAGTGTCTTTAAGTGCGCTGAGACCATTGGAAAGACCTGCAAAGCCTGTATAGGCGCCGTATGCGCCGTCGGCACGGACTGAACCGCTTTCTATAACGATATCTCCGGCGCCGGCTGCGATAGCTGTTATACCGTTGTCGGCACAACCGCCGTTTGCATTTACAACGGTATCTTTGCCTGTTATGGTGATGTCTCCGGTTTCGCTGAACAATCCGCCCGAATACTGAGGTATCACTCCGTCAACGGCATATAAAGGACCTGTGGAGGTCACGCTGCCACCGGTTATATTGATGTCATTGTATGCGTAAATGCCGTCTGCAGTTCGGGCTGCGGTCAGACCTACCGCCGCAATGACGTCGCCGCCGCTGATATTGATATTATATGCATACATTCCGTCGCTTGCTGCATTGTCAGGATCATCGTGGCATTCAGCTCTTCCTCCGATAGCGATCACGCTGCCGCCGGTGATATTAACTTCGTCGCCGGAAAAGAAACCGTAGCTGTATGCTCCGTCGTTTTCGGCGATCGCTTCACCGCCGACCGCTTTGACTGTGCTGTCAGTTATTGTAATATCGCCGTTAAAGTTGTAAATGCCTGTACTACCTGCTTCGAATCCGTTGACGCTGCCGCCCTTGGCTTCCACTTTGCTGCCTATAATGGTCACATTGTCGTCAGCATCGATACCTTCGCTGTAAACGTAAGTTTTCCCGTTGCTATCTATGCTGCCGCCTGTTGTATTGACAGTGCCGCCGTTTATTGTGACATTTCCTGTATATGAACATATACCATAGCTTATTACATATGTGTAAGAATTGTCATCCTCATTATCTTTCGTGATGTCACCGCCGGCGATGTTCAGTGTACCGCTGCCGGAGACAGTAAGATCCCCTTCATCGACAAAAATACCGTAGCTTTCGCATGTGTCTCCTGTTTTATCGTCGACTGCCGGTCCGGTGACTGTATTATTACCGATAAACTCTACCTCAAGATTGAGCAAGCTGTAGATCGCGGCGGCAGCTTCTCCATTATTAAATCCGTAGGAGTCATGAGTTATCGTTGCATCTCTCAGTGTCAGAGTTTCGCCATCCCATTTGATGTTATAATTTTCTTCTGTGGCGCCTACGGTCGTTACTTTGCCCTCCTCACTGGTCAGGGCATAGGCCGGTTCTGCCGTGCTTGCCGTCAACATCAGATTTCCCACATGAATGTCTGCCTCAACGGGCTTTGGAGGCCTTGGTGTTACGAGTTCACTGTGGAAATATTTTTCATCGGAGATCCTCAAACGAATATCTGTTTCCTCAATAAACGGTGAACCACCTATCTCCTCGGCGCTTTCTTTGTTTTCGCCGGCCTTTACCTCCAAGGCTTTATCGGAAACGTTGGAGCTGACCATGACCGGCTCATCTGTCGTGATCGCCGCATTGGCGCCGGAGGCGGTTACCTGGCTTCCGGATATATAAAGACCTTCATCATGGGAAATACCATAGCTGTACACGTATGAAGCTTGAGCCGTACCTGTGGTAGCCGTTACAGTGCTGTCTGTAATAGTAACGATAGTACCGGTATATATTCCACAACTGTAGGCTGCGCCGTCTCCTTCGGCGACAACGTCTCCTCCGGCGGCAACGTCTCCGCCTTTAGCTTCCACATGGCTGTCGGAGATGATGATGTCGCCTGGTTCATTATGATTTTCGTCAGTCGCATTTGCGGCATATATGCCATAACTTTCAGCGTATTCACCTTCATTTGTTATATCGCCTCCTGTTGCATTGACAATGCTGCCGGTAATGCTGATATCGCCTATATATGCATGCAGACCTTTGCTTGTTGCATTATTTATACTATCTTCTGTAAACTCAGTAATATCAACCGTACCGCCATTAACCGTTACTTTGCCGCCGGTAATACTTATACTGAGATAGGATTCTATACCGATGCTTTCAGCGTCTCCTCCGCTATTTGTTATATTGCCTCCGGTGGCATTGACTATGCCGCCGTTGATGGTGACGCCGGCAAAATAGATGCCGCTACTGGAAGCGTTGTATTCGCCATTTTCAATATCAATACTGATGCCTCCTCCGGTGGCATTGACTGTGCCGCTGTTGATAGTTATATTTCCGTCCCTGGAATAAAGACCGTGACTTAAAACCGTTCCATAGCCTTGTGTTTGTATGATATTGCCGCCATTTACATTTAAAGTACCGCTGCCGACGATGGTGACATCGCCTTCGGAATAAATACCAAAGCTTTCATCGGAAGAGTCATTTTCAAGATGAGGGCCTATGACCTCATTGCTGCCTGTCAGTTCTATTTTAAGATCAGTCTCACAGCAGATGGCAGCCAATGAGTCTCTATAATTCGTCTTCGAAGAGCCGTTGGTGACCGTCGCGTTATGCAAGGTCAGGGTGCTGCCGTCCCACTTGACATTGTAGTTGCTTTCATCAGCGCCATCGGTTTTCACTGCACCGTCTTCAGTCGTCAAGGCATAGGCTGGTTTTTCAGCAGTGCCTTTCAGCTCAACAGCGCCGACATAGATAGTGTCTCCATCTGCCGCAAAGGCCGCAGACGGTATAAACGTCAGCACCATGCACAGACTCAGCAGTATGGCCGCAAATCGTTTTTTCATGGCTTTGTTTCCTCCTTTTCTTTTTTAGCCTACGGTTCTTGAAGGGTGCTGCCTATTCTCTTTTTTTCATGATTACATACCCCAAGAAGCGTACCTGATGTCTGTTTGTAATAGCGGCAAGAGCCGCAATCGATGCATTCGGTCTCATCTTCGGCCGGTTCTGCATATATGCAGGCATCTTCGATGGTAAGCAATATGGGACAGCCTTCCGGAGTATATACCGGGTGTGCGATAAAATCGCTGTAGTCTTCCAGATACCTTTGAGAATATTCATCCCAGATTAAGGGAATCTCCAGGTATTTACTGCCAATCTTATACAGGTTGGCTTTTCTGTCCATCATTGATTCTCCTTTCATCCACAAACAGCACATTTACTATGACCTGCTATTATCAGGTACTATTTTTTACTTAATTATATAAAAATAGGAAAGACATTTCTATTACCCGTTTTTACTATCAAAACAGGTGATATGATAAAGCTTTATAATTTCATTGCATACATTAGCAGTCCATTTATTCTGTTATTGATTAGGCATAAGATATAAGAAGTTTTCACATAAAAAATGGGCAAATGATTGCCCATTCATAAATTAAATAAATTAAGTCTGAGGAAGGTGCAGGTCGTTTTATCTCAACATATATTGTTTTAACTCTTTTCTTGTCTCTACATTCAATTTTCTCATTACTTCAGATATGTGACTTTTTACTGTGTTTACTGAAATATTTAGGTGGGTTGCAATTTCTTGATTAGTCCAGCCTCTGGCGGCCAACATTGCCATGGCAAATTCAGTGGTAGTCAGAACATCAGCTACATCATGGCCGGTAATTGGATTGTGAACTCTTCGCCATCCGGAAGAGAAACGATAGGTAATGTCAATGATCCGCTTAAAATCCTTCGGCCATTTTGGCTTAATAACGGCTTCCAGCATTGCACCCAAGAGACCGTGATGCTCGCCGAAGCCTTCAATGAGGTCGTCAGGTTGAGCTATATCCCACGCTGCCAGAAGATGGCTCTCTGCTCGATCAGGCTGCTTTAAACTCATATAGTCCATTACCGCTACGAGATGCAGGTATATGGCAGGAATCGGATAAAGAACTGCACCCATAGAAAGGGTAGCCTCTACGATACCGGCACTATGCGCATATTCCTCTTTTAAATATAAATAATGTGCTTGAACGTACATGGCAAAAGCTCGCAATCCTTGTGGGAGCATAGGCAAGAAACTATCAACATCCGGCATTTCTTTTGGCAGCGGCAGATGCAGCAGAACAGCTCCTGCTGAAGCTACAAAAGCTGATGCCGCCCGAATTTGAGGAGATTCTTCTCCTGCAGAGGCAATGGCAGCATTTAACTCTCCCAACGCAAATTTGGCTTTGTGTATTTGTCCTATGGAAAGATTTGAATAAGCATATATCAAACAGGCAGACAGCCGAGCGCCCATATCGCTGCTTGTGAGATAGGCCTCTGCCTCTTCCGATGCTTCACTTGGATGACCGCTGAAATAGTGGTACTCCGCCATAGCAATATCTTTTTGCGGCCCAGGCTCCATAGCTTCCACAGCTTCCAGACAATGTCCCGGTATAAAAGCGGTGTTCATTAAAGGCATGAGATTTGTATGGTCGAGCAGTTTAGCGGACGATACAGGAGCTTGGTTAACATTGTCTTGCTTAGGTGTCTTACGCGGGTCATCGGGTTTATCTGCGTCCACGGGAATCGCCCATGATTTTCCGAATTTTTGTATGCCGGGAATACGCCCTTCAATACAGTATTGATTAACTCTTCGTTCCGATACGTTCCATTTTTTTGCCGCTTCTCGTATGGATATATAGCTTTTCATTATACTGCAGCCTTTCAAAAAAATTCAATTTCAAAATTTGTATTTTTCACGTGTTTATATTGAAATTATATGCGAATATTCGTAGCTTTTCAAGATTTTCCATTGATAAACCATGTGAAAACAATATAACTAACGTAGAAAAAAAGTAAAGATGTAGACTTTTATGATACTATAAAGCTGTAAGAAAAATTTTTATATATTTGTCACAAAAGAGAAGGAAGATTGTTTGATATATAGAAAGGGGAAAGGAGGGGCAGGCTTGAAAACAGAAAACAATCATAGCCAGATAGGCGATATGTATAAGCGTTACTACAGCCAGCTTATGCTCATAGCCTGCTCGTATACTCACGACAAGGTTTCTGCGGAAGATCTGGTACAAGAAGCCTTTCTCAAAGCCATACTGTCATATAAAGCCGGAGGCAGCTTCTTGTGCTGGGCAGGAAAGGTAATCCGCAACTTATTTTTTAACAGCAAGAAAAAAGAGAAGCACTTGGAAGAAAGCAGCGTAGAAGATTTATCTATTACGCAGCAGGAAGACTTGCTAAAGGATTATATCAAAGGAGAGGAGCGTGTAAGACTGGCAGCGATGATAGCTTCTCTTCCGGAAAAGTACAAAAGCGTTATGATTGAAAGCGTATATCTGCAGCAGGAAAACGCTCAAATCGCAGTTTCTCATGGAATTTCAGAAGAAAATGTAAGGCAGATTAAGTCGAGAGCCAAAAAGATGCTCATAAAGATGAGGGAGGAAGAAGATGAAAAATATAGGGGATAAGTTGAAAAAAGACAGCGACGATTTAAAAAGCGGTTTAGAAAATATGGCAATGGATGACGACGCCCAATTCGATACCTATATAGAAAAAGTAATAAATAAAAGAATAAGAAAAATCGCTGCAAAAACATGCATTATAATCTTGGCATCTATAGTTGCCGTAATATTTTGCATAAATCCTGTCGTTAGTCTGTTCTTCCCCAATGCGGAGAAGCTCAATGAACGCGATGGGGAAAATCCAAGCCAGCTGCTTAAACTCATGCGTGCTTACTATGAAACTGTGTATCCTGATAAAGAGGTGACAATGCTTGAGGTGGAAAAAGATGGCTTTGGCTGTTATACCATTCAAACAGTGGTCATGGACCATAGCGGAGTTACGACACGAGGCATAGGAGGGGCGCCTACAGTGGAAATGGCTATGAAGTGGGGACGATTGTCTGTAGAATCTGACCCACAGAATCTAGCCACATTCATATTAGGTAAATTTTATAACGGAACAGTGTATGTGCAACCGGAAGATGTCATAGCTGATCTGGAAAAGCTGCCTGAGACTGCGTACATTTACGTCAACGTCTCTCAGAACCAAGCATCAGATGTTGATGACGTAATGGTCAAAGCCGGAAAAATGTTGGATTGGATACAAGTTTATCAGCCGGAAAGCAACTTTCAAGCCGGTGTCAGACTTGCTGTCGGCGCAGCTTGTGAAGAAGGAGATGCTGAAAGACCAAACATGAGTTCAGAAGAGATAAAAGAAATATATCTTTCAAATCTGAAGCTGCTGCAAGAGAATTATGATTTATGGAAAGATTTGGGCTTGTACAGCAACTCCACATTGCATTATGTTCAAACAGATACTATACAGAACGTTATTGACGCTGCTGAAAAGGACGATTCTTTCCGAACAAAAAACTACTTTATAAGCGGCAGCAAGGCAGATGTTTTAGAATATCTAAAAACGACAGACTGTGTGTATCTTTCGGTAGAAAATGTACAGTACAGTATTTTCGGCTAGGGACAGCCAAGGAGCCCGAACCGGCCCGAACCGGAGGGGTCAGATCCGGCTAGGCGGATCAAATTGAAAGCAAGACACACTAACAGTCCAAGAGCCATCAGGCTATCGCCTGATGGCTCTTGGCAACAGATATGGAATTATCAAGCTGTTGTATGGTGTCGAAAATATCTTTTTCAGTGGTCTTAGGATTGATGGTACACATTCGCAAGACTTTTTTACCGCAAAGCTCGGTGGTGAAAATCTGGGCGAAACCGCTTTCTGTAATTTCTTTTGCAATATTCTGATTTATCTTATCCAGCTGAGATTCGTTTAAAGCTCCATCTCCCTTGTAGCGGAAGTTGACTATTCCCAGTTGTGCATGGGAGATGATTTCCCAATTAGGATTTTTAATGAGCAATCTTTCAACCAGGCGCGCCATGTCGCATCCATGATCGATGACATCGGCCATTTGACGGGTACCGAGCACTTGAAGCGTGAGCCATAACTTTAAGCTTCTGGCAGGCCTTGTCAATTCGGGACCCAGATCCCATAATTCTATGCTGTCTGGAGAGGCTGCGGCGTCTTTTAGATATTCCGGATGAGAAGAGAAGCTGTTGGACAGCGTCGATTGATTTCGCACTAATACCATGCTGCACCCGTAAGTTTGCATCATCCATTTGTGAGCGTCCCAGCTTAAACTATCTGACAATTCTATGCCGGACAGACTTTCTCTGTGTTCTTCAGATAGGAGGGCTGAAGCGCCGTAAGCGCCATCAACATGCATCCACATTCCATATTGACGGCACAAGGCGGATATTTCTTTAAGCGGGTCCACACTGCCTGTGTTAGTGGTACCTGCGGAAGCGACTACGGCAAAAGGCTTTCTGCCGTCAGCAATATCTGTGCTGATAGCTTTGCAAAGGGCTGACATATCCATACGAAAAACTTTATCGGAAGGAATAATGCGAAGCTGTTTTTTGCCGAAACCGATGATGTGAAGCCCCTTAGATACCGAGGAATGAGTTTGGTCTGACAGATAAACGGTGGCTGATGGACGCTCATCAAAAGAAAGTTTTGCGTCTCTGGCTGCTGTCAATGCTGTTAAATTAGCCATAGAACCACCGGACACAAACAAACCGCCGCTTTCTTTGGGATAACCGGCCAAGTCGCACAGCCAGCGGATAAGCTTCCTTTCTATTACATCGGCGGCAGGAGCGTTGAATTTGCAGCTGGCGTGAGGATTATATGCGCTGGTCATAACGTCGCCCATCCAAGAAAGAAGGGAAGTTGTTGAGGGAACGCAGGCGAAACTGCGAGGATGTTGCGGTAAAGGCGCATTGGTGTAAATATTGTTAAGCATTTCTGCGTATACTTCTTGTATGAGCCTGCCGTCAACAGGTATTGACTGGTTTCTTAAACTTTCTAAACTGTCTTTTTTTACAGCAGGGCAGACAGGCAAAGTATTCATACCATTATAAAGTTTAACAGCCTGTTCTACAAAATTATTCATTAAGGCGCCGATTTGCCGGTTTTGATTTTTTTCTTGGTCATACATGTTGTCGTACATAACATTCGTCTCCTTGACTTTAATATATAATAATGCTACCATGATTCTTGAAGATTGTGAAATTAATAGATTTTATAAAAGTGTTCAAAATTTTTGAACTTTGTTTGAACTGCATTTGAATTGGTTTTAAATTGGTGTGTTTATGGAAATCAGAAATCTTATAACATTTGTCAGAATTGCTGAATTACAGAACTTCTCAAAAGCGGCGAAACAATTGGGTTATTCCCAGTCTGCAGTCACAATGCAGATAAAACAGCTTGAAGAAGAACTTCACGTGCAGCTCTTTGACCGGATTGGGAAACAAGTAAAAATGACTCAAGAGGGGCACCAGCTGCTGCCTTATGCGTTAGACATATTGGAATCCATGAGAAAGGCTCGAAATATTGCTCATAAACCGAATAAGATATCGGGCAAACTTCGCATAGGCACATGCGAATCATACGTTATAAGCGTCTTACCGCCTGTATTTATGGAGCTTGGGGAAATTTGCCCGGAAGTAGAAATCAGCACGCATACTGCATTGGTACCTGACCTTTGTAATATGCTAAGACAAAACGAGGTGGATATTCTATTCTTTCTGGATAAAAAAATATATTTCCCTGAGTGGATAAAGGTGTCAGAAAAGCCTGAGAAGATATTTTTTGTGGCGTCTTCTCGCTCCGAGCTGGCCGGTCAAAAGCATATAACGATAGAAAAACTCCTTGAACAGCAGCTGTACCTTACTGAACAAGGCATAAGCTACCGGTATGCCATGGAACAGATGCTGGCCTCCGGGGGATATGAATTACATCCGTTTTTAGAAGTAGGCAATACAGATGTAATTACTCGATTTCTGCTGGAGGGAAAGGGTATATCATTGTTGCCGGAATATGTGGTAAAAGATTATCTGGAAAGCGGACAGCTGGTAGTTTTGGATACAGAATGTCCTGATATCGTAATGTGGAGTCAGCTGGTGTATCATAGAAACAAATCTGTTACTCCGCAGATGAATTTGTTTTTGGAAGTTATGATGCGTTACGTTAATCAATGAATCGATAATGCGGTGCGACACAATGCGGCGCGACACGAGAGGGAGGTCATTATGATTTTATTTTTTTCAGCGACAGGAAACAGCAGACATTTGGCTTTAAAGTTAGCGGAAGATTTGGAAGAGAAAGATATTGTAGATATAGGTGGGATGATAAAAAAGGGCAAGACAGGCAGCTTTGCATCATCAAATCCTTATATTTTTGTATTGCCCACATATGGATGGCGCATGCCGAGAATAGTATCGGATTTCATTGAAAATTCTCAGTTTGATGGTAACAAGAGAGCATATTTTGTTCTCACATGCGGAGATTCTTCCGGTAACGCCGGCAAATATGCCAAAAGTCTTTGCCTCACAAAAAATTTAGAATTTATGGGCTGTACAGGGATAAAGATGCCTGAAAACTATGTAGCCATGTTTTCGGTGCCTGATGAACGGACTTCCGAAACTTTGATAAAAAGCGGAGAAAAAGAAATAAAGAGGCTTGGACAACTGATAAAAGAAGGGAAACCCATACCGACAGACCATTCATTTATAGGCGCTTTGGAAAGCGGTATAGTAAACTCAGCATTCTATACGTTTTGCGTAAAAGCCAAAGGCTTCCGCTCTACAGAGCAGTGTATCGGATGCGGTCTTTGCGTGCAGTATTGTGTATTGAACAATATTAAATTAAAAGACGGGCATCCGGTATGGGGAAATAATTGTACCCATTGCATGGCATGCATATGCAGATGCCCGAAAGAAGCTATCGAATATAAGAACAAATCCCAAGGTAAGCGCAGGTATTATCTGGAGGAAGAGTAATATATAAAACCGATATATAAAACTGATCAACAAAACCGCCGAATCACTTTCCCAGATATTCTTCCAGAGTAAGCCCTTTTTCGGTTATTTCTTTGGCGACGTCAACGCCCACATAACGAAGATGCCAAGGCTCATAAGAGTAACCGGTTATATGGGTTTTGTCTTTCGGATATCGGATTATGAATCCATATTCGCTGCAATGATTATTTATCCATATGCCTTCGGGATATTCTATAAAGTTTTGTTTCAAATCATATCCCATTGAAGCGGAAGTAACGTCCACAGCCCATCCTGTATGATGCTCGCTTCTGCCCGGATAGGCTGAAATCGTATTGGCATAATCAGCTCCATACATCGAGACATAATTATGATAGATGGTATCTTGAGTGGAATAAGAACGATAAGTGGAACATATTACAAATTCAATCCCTTCGCTTTTAGCATCCTCCATCATTTTAAGATATGCTTCGTAGGCTTCCTTTTTGAAATAAAGGCCCTGGTTGGTGGAAAGAGAACCGTCTACGGCGACCATATCAGTAGGCTGGTAATCAGGAGATACTGTATAAAGTTTGTTGACGAGGACAAGCTTGTTTCCGTCGTCTTTTTCCAAGGTGCTTATAACTTCCGGCAATCCGCTTACGTCTATTCTTTCCGTGCTGCTTTGGGAAGGCTCAGTCTGGGGAGTTTCACTGTTTTCATCAGAATGATCCTGGGAATTTTCAGATGACGTGTTGGCTGACGGACTGCTATCATCGCTGGAATCGTTGGAGTCATTGGAAAAACTACAGCTGAAAAGACAGAATGATGACAATATCAATAGCATTATTAAATATAATTTTAGATGTTTTTTCATTAGCTATACCCCCTTTTATATAAGTCTAAGTATATTTTATTTTTTAATTAGTGTCAAAGTATTTTGTCAAAATAACAAGACTTATATGGATAATTGCGAAAGGTAATGGTATAATCCTAAATATAATAAACTTGGAGGAAGTAAAATGGCAGATAATTTTATTCAGGAAATTATTGAAAAAGACCTGGAAACAAAAAAATACGGAGACAAGGTATACACTCGTTTTCCGCCGGAACCCAACGGATATCTGCACATAGGACATGCCAAATCTCTCTGCCTCAATTTTTTGACGGCGGCCAAATATGGCGGTAAATGCAATTTAAGATATGATGACACCAATCCTGTCAAAGAGGATGTGGAATATGTAGACGCCATAGAAGAAGATGTAAAGTGGCTGGGACTGCAGTGGGATAAGAGACTTTGGGCGTCAGACTATTTCGATACCATGTATGACGCGGCAGTGGAGCTGATTAAAAAAGGCAAAGCCTTCGTTTGCGATTTGACGGGAGAAGAGATAAAAGAATACAGAGGCACACTTACACAGCCCGGCAAAGAGAGCCCTTACCGCAACAGAACCGTAGAAGAAAACCTCAGATTATTTGAGGAAATGAAAGAGGGCAAATATAAAGACGGGGAAAAGGTACTTAGGGCTAAAATAGATATGGCATCGCCTAATATCAATATGAGAGACCCGATCATATACAGGATAGCTCACGTGTCCCATCATAATACTAAAGATAAATGGTGCATATATCCTATGTATGATTTTGCACACCCTATTGAGGACGCCATCGAAGGCATCACTCACTCCATATGCACCTTGGAATTTGAAGACCATAGACCCCTTTACGACTGGGTTTTAAGAGAAGTGGGATGGTGGCCTACTCCGCCGCAGCAGATAGAATTTGCAAGGCTCAATCTGACCAACACCGTCATGTCCAAGAGATACCTTAAAGCCTTAGTGGAGAACGGTACGGTTGACGGCTGGGACGACCCCAGGATGCCGACCATAGCAGGTATAAGAAGAAGAGGATATACGCCTGAGGCAGTAAGAAACTTCTGCGAGGCAATAGGCGTTGCCAAGGCCAACAGCACAGTAGATATTTCTTTACTGGAACATTGCGTAAGAGAAGATCTCAAAGGACGGGTGGAGAGCAGAAACGTGGTGTTTGATCCTGTCAAGGTAATAATAACCAACTATCCTGAAGACAAGACAGAACTTTGTGAGATAGAAAATAATGCGCAGGTTCCTGAGATGGGAACCAGAAAAGTTTCTTTTTCAAGAGAGCTTTGGATAGACGGAGCAGATTTTATGGAAGAACCTCCGAAGAAGTATTTCAGGCTGTTCCCTGGTAACGAAGTCAGACTCAAGGGCGCCTACTTTATCACGTGTACAGATGTGGTGAAAAACCAGGACGGCACCATCAAGGAGATACATTGCACTTATGACCCTGCCACCAGAAGCGGAAGCGGATTTGAGGGCCGTAAGGTTAAGGGAACTATACATTTTGTTGACGCTAAAACTGCGGTGCCTGTAACGGTGCGTCAGTTTGATTACTTATTCTTAGAAAACGAAAACGGAGAAATGGTAACAAATCCACAGACCATGAAGACCTCGACCGCATATGCCGAAAGTTCCGTTGCTGATGCAGAAAGCGGAGACAGATTCCAATTTTTCCGCCATGGATATTTTGTAGCCGATTCCAAGCTCCATACGGCTGACAGACCTGTTTTTAATGAGATAGTAGGACTTAAGAGTTCGTGGAAGCCGGGGAAATGATGTTGGCACGACTTTTGCTATAGTTTAAAAAGCGAATGAAAGTATTTAAACAGTGTTATGGCAGGAGGTAAATTATGTACAAAGAAAAAGTGGATATCGACGCTATACCGGGAGAAAGATGGTTCCCAAAGGAGACAAACTTTGAGGATGACATGCCGGAATACTGGGGAGATTTTGGAGTTTGCTCTGAAGTTGATACGCTTAAGGCAGTTTTGCTCAGGCGTCCTGGAAAAGAAGTAGAAAATTTTGACCCGGCGGCGGTAAGGTTTTCCGATGAGCCTATAGATGTGGAGCTCATGAGACAGCAACACGATGAAGTAGCTAAGATATATAAAGATTTCGGAGCTAAAGTTTATTATGTTGAAAATCAACGTGAAGACAGGCCAAATGCTGTATTCTGCAGAGATCTCATGTTTATGACTCCGGAAGGTGCGATTCTTACGAGACCGGCGATGGCAGCAAGACGTGGAGAAGAAAGATATATAGCAGAAGCGCTGGGCAAAATCGGCGTCCCTGTATTGAGAACTATAAGCGGCGATGGCATGTTCGAAGGCGCTAACGCCATGTGGGTAGACAGACATACCTGCGTAGTTTCCACAGGCAGCAGATGCAACAGAAGCGGATATGAGCAGGTAAAATATGAGCTTGAGAGAATGGGAGTAGAAGTATGGCATATGCAGCAGCCATACAGCAATATCCATATAGATGGTCTTATGAGCCCTGCTAGCAACGATGTAATCCTTATACACGCTCCGCAGGTACCTTATGATATCGTAGATATGCTTAAGAAAAAAGGTTACAAGATTCTTGAAGCTCCGTCCAGAACTGAAGTAAGAGAGAACTTTGCCTGCAATTTTGTCGCTTTGGAACCGGGATATATACTGATGCCTGAGGGAAGCCCTCGTACTCAGGAACTGCTTGAAAAAAACGGCATCAAAGTTAAGACGGTAAACATTTCCGAGATAATGAAGGGCAAGGGGGCACTTCATTGCATTACGGCGTATCTTAAAAGAGGATAGAGCGAATTTTATAAACTGATAATTATGTACAGCCCTGTATAGGCGAGATTGCTTATACGGGGCTTTGCCTTGATATCGAAGCGGCAATAATGTAAACTTAAAAATACAAAAGGAGGAAATTTTTGAAAGGGAGGTTCAGCGATGTTAAGCAGATATGTCGAGCAGCTTTTGAATGTTTATAACTATATTGACGGTATAGTCATAACTGATAAATACGGATATATCGAGTATTATAAAAATTACAGGCCGTATTTGAATAACCTTAAGGAAAAAGAAGTGCGCCGCAAGCATATTACAGAGGTCTATCCCGATCTGACTGAAGAAACCAGCAGCATTTTAAGAGTACTCAAGACAGGGAAGCCTATTTCCAACGAGTTTCAGGTGCTCAAGACATATAAGGGGCAAAGCATTAATGCTATAAATACTACTCTGCCGATACGCCAGGATGATGAAATTATCGGCGTGGTAGATGTTTCAAGGTATTTAGACCCTCCTTATCAAAGGCAGGATATAGTCATTTCAGTAAAGAAAAACGTAGCGGCTACCAATCTATATTCCGTTGACGATATTATAACGCATTCGAGAGAAATGGAAATGCTCAAGGAGCGAATAGTTATGGTTGCGGATACTGACTCTTCAGTATTGATATATGGTGAGACAGGTACTGGAAAAGAAATGGTGGCTCAATCCATTCATACGTCCAGCAAAAGACGCGGACACAAGTTCATATCGCAAAACTGCGCGGCAATTCCAGCAAACCTTTTGGAGGGCATATTGTTCGGAACTGTAAAGGGAAGCTATACAGGCGCGGAGAACAAGCCGGGACTTTTTGAAGTGGCTAACGGAGGAACACTTTTCCTAGATGAAATCAATTCTATGGAGAAAAGCATCCAGCCTAAAATTTTAAAAGCCATAGAGGAAAAACAGGTGACCAGGCTGGGAGGATACGAACCGATAAAAACCGATGTAAAAATCATTTCAGCAATAAACTGCGATCCGATAAAATGCGTTGAGGAGGGCAAGATAAGGAGCGACCTCTTTTATAGGCTGAGCGTCGTTCAGATAAACATACCGCCCCTTCGAGCAAGACAAGAGGACTTGTTTTATCTTGTGGACAGCTTCATTGAAAAATTTAACAACAGCATGGGAAAGCGGATAATGGGGCTGGATGAAGAGGTAAAGGATATTTTTAGCGAATATGACTGGCCGGGCAATGTGCGTGAACTTAAGAACGTCATAGAAGGCGCTTTTAATGTAGCGGGAAATAGATTTATACAGGTCAGCGATTTGCCGGAATATTTAACAAGAAGCGTATTTTCGCGCGGTATGGGGGCATATGAGACTGAGCTGGAAAATTTGACGGGTATGTTTTGGGACGCTCCAGAAAGTAAGATGTTAAGCATGGATAAGGCTTTTTCTGATTTTACCTTTGACGAAATTATACGGCAATACGAGAAGAAAGTTGTTACATGGGCTGTATCGCGGACGAATAGTTTGGTTGAGGCGGCGGAACTCTTGGGATTAACTAAACAAAATTTGAATTATAAAATGCATAAGTTGGGAATAAAAAAGGATGATATAAAGAAATTGAAAAAATAAAATGGATAATATGGTGACTCTGTGTCGGTAAAGTGAATTTTTACTCGCTTCGTAAAAAAATATTTTACCGGTACAGATTTTTTTTACTTTTTTGGCTGTTTATCGTTAAAAAAAACAGCTCTTACGTGGATTGTACCAGGCGGAAGTTTCGATCGAGTTCTTGATGAAGAAACAGGACAGACGACAGTAGTACCGGATAGCTTCCAGTATACTGAAAAAACGCCTGTAGGACCGTTTGACATGTTTGTAGCTTTGCCAAAGGGATGCATACAGGTAGCGCAGATATTGTTTATTATGATTTTTGCCTATTACTGGACTTATTCAGTAATGCAGTCTGGTGCTTTATCAGCGTTGTTTAACAAGCTTTTGACAGGAAAAACAAAGAATAATAAATTTTTTATCCCTATATGTATGACTATCTTTTCGCTGGCTGGCTCTACTTATGGAGCAATGGACTCAGTATGGGGACTGATTCCAGTATTTACAGCTTTGTCCATAGCTATGGGATACGATGCTCTAGTAGGCGTAAGTATAACTGCCGTTGCTACTTTTACAGGTTTTGCGGCAGCTACCACCAATCCATATACTATTGCGGTAGCTCAATCTATAAGTGAATTGCCTCTTTATTCGGGACTTGGACTTAGATGGGTGGTTTGGTTTGTCTTTACAGGAGTAACTATACTTTTTGTAATGAGATATGCTAGCAAGATAAAAAAGGATCCGAGCAAAAGCTTAGTATACGGTTTAGATTACTCTGATTTTAAGCTGGATGAAACCGTTGAGGAATTTACTACAAAGCATAAAGTCATTCTCTTTGGAATGCTTGTTACAATAGGTATTATCGTATGGGGCACGCTAGCTGCAGGATGGTACTTGGACGAAATGAGCGCCACCTTCATAATCTCCGCTATAATTACAAATATTATAGCAGGCAAGAAGCCTGAAACTATGGTTGATTATTTAGCGACAGCACTTGCGGGAATGGCTAAAGCGATGCTTGCTGTAGGATTTTCCAGAGCTATTTTGGTTATCATTACTGAGGGAAATATTTTAGACACAGGAATTAATTTCTTTACAAGCTTTATGCAAGATATGCCTCAGTGGCTTGCAGGAGAGATGATGCTGGTAGTGCAGAATATTATAAACTTCTTTATACCATCAGGAAGCGGACAGGCGGCAGCTATTATGCCTATTATGACTCCTATTGCTGACCTTGTAGGCGTAAACAGGCAGATTGCTGTATTGGCATATCAGTTCGGCGATGGATTCTCCAACATGCTGTGGCCGACGGCATCGTGTGTAATCATGTGCAGTATAGCCAAGATTCCTCTTAACAAGTGGTACAGGTATTTCCTCCCGCTTTTCGGCATTTTCTTCGTGTTGCAGATGATTTTCATTTTCATAGCTACGATGATAAATTATCAATAAAAATGCAATGGAAGATAAAAAATAAATTGCTGAAAGGGAGATACATAAGCAGATGAAAGATGAAAAGGAATTAAGAAGCCAGTTGATTAAATGCCTAGAGCGATTTGAAAGTGAAATTTACGCTCTCAACGATTTTATGGCGGCAAATCCTGAGCTGGGAAGGGAGGAGTACAAAGCTTCACAAGCCATAGTTGAGCTTCTGAGAAAAAACGGAATAGAGACCGAATATCCGTTTGCGGGATTTGAAACAGGCTTTTGTGGAAAGATAAATCCCGAAAAAGAAAAAAGGGCGGTTATTTTGGCGGAATATGACGCTCTTCAGGGAATGGGCCATGCATGTGGGCACTGCGCCAGCGGCAGCAGTAGCGTGTGGGCGGCGCTTGCTCTTAACGAAATGCGCGATGAGCTGGACTTTGGAATTGATATCATAGGGACGCCTGATGAAGAGCGAAGAGGAGCTAAGTGCTATATGGCTGATGAGGGCATATTTGATAGGTATGATTTTGCAGCAATGGTTCACATGGGGCCTGTCAGCACGGTAGATGTAAATATGATAGCGCTTGACGGACTTAATATAAGATGGCACGGCAAAGCCTCTCATGCGGCATCTGCTCCTGAAGAGGGAATAAATGCATTTAACGCGGCAAGACTTTTCTTCGACGCGGTGGATATGATGAGACAGCATATCGTTCAGGAAGCGAGACTTCACGGATACTTGAGACATGCCGGCACAGCCGCGAATATAGTACCTGATTTAGCTGAAGTTACATTTTTGGCCAGAGCTCCCAAAAGAAAGGACCTTAATGGTATAACCGAATGGGTTAAAGACTGTGCGAAAGCCTCAGCAATGGCAACGAAGACATCTGTTGAAATCGAGCCTTCAGGTTTGCCGTTCCATGAGCTTTATATAAGCGAGTCAGGAAGGAAATTGATGGAAGAATGTTTTAAAGACATTTCCATAGAACCTGATAATGGAACCGTAGGAATGACAGGTTCTTCAGACATAGGCAATGTGGACTACCACTGTCCGGCTTTTCATCCTATAATGAGCATAGGTAAGCCGTATCAGTGCCATACTCTGGAATTTGCCAGCGTTATGCAATCGGATTTGGCACATAAGGCTATCAAAAATTCGGCTGAATATCTTATCACTTTATGTGTAAAGCTGTATTCAAACGATGATCTTATGGAAAAGATAAAAAAGGAGCACAGTGAATACAGAAAAGGCTGATTTTACATTCTGCCGTAGATGAAATACTAAAAGCCAGAGTAATTTCAGCGGACTTTAACAGATAATGCCTTACAAAGAAAAAATGAAGTTAAGATGAGCATCTATAGGTTTCTTAGCTTCGTTTTTTCTTTTACTTTCTATATTGTAAGGGTTTTAATATCTATTGATATACTTGTAAAAATATGGTAAAATATGCTCGCTTCAATTTAAAGAATGCAATCAGAGACGAGGGACATAAGATGATGACAGAAACGCTTGTGATTGTGGCTAAATGCATTGCAGCTATATTAATTGGAATACTGGCAGGCAACGGAGCGGTATATTTTTTTAATAAAATTCCGGGCAAATGGCTTTGCGATTATGGACAAGAGCCTGATGAAGAGCTGCTTCATCCGACCAGCCAGCGGATAAAGAGTACGCCGTGGAAATATCTTTTTACCGGAGTTTTTATAGCCATAGGAATTTACCTGGGACTTAAAGAACCGCTGTATGCCGTAGCTGCAGTTTTGTCTTTATGGCTTTTGCTTGAAATGAGCATAGCTGATATAAAGTATAAAATTGTACCGGATCAGCTGATAATGCTGCTTGTGATTACGGCTATAGGATACATACCTCACCATGACGGCGGTCCTGTAGAAGGACTTTGGGGAATGTTGATCGGCCTCGGCGTTATGCTTTTGATGGCTGGGCTGGGAAAGCTTATTTACAAAAAAGACACCATTGGCGGAGGCGATATAAAATTATTTGCGGCGCTGGGACTTTGCATGGGGATAGACGGGATTATAGCAGTATTCATACTGACTACCCTCATAAGTGCGGCGCACTTTTGCCTTTTGCTTGTCAGGAAAAAGATAAAAGCCCATGAAAAAAGGCCGATGGTGCCATATATCACAGTTTCTTCAGCAATTTACCTGGTCATTCTACACGAAATAAGTTATAATATTATGATAAGTCTATAATTTTATAAAATACATCACAAAATAAAAAGGAAAAAATTATGATAACAAGCAAACAGAGAAGTTTTTTAAAAGGGCTTGCTCACGATATAGACCCTGCGGTATTTATCGGTAAAGCCGGCCTTACAGAAAACGTTATTAAAGAAATAGATATGTGCCTTGAGGCAAGAGAACTGGTCAAAATCAAAATACAAGAAGGCTGCCTGCTTAAGCCTAAGGAAGTGGCCAATGAGCTGCTTTCTCCCCTGAGAGCTGAATTTGTACAGGCCATAGGTCATAAGTTCACTCTTTATAGGGAGTCTAAAGAAAATAAACAGATTGTTTTGCCAAAATAACCTTGTTCCGTTGAAACGGCAGTAACAAATTGCATAAATGATATGGAGAGAAATTTTTTGCTTACAATAGAATATGACGGCAGCAATTTTTCCGGATGGCAGAGGCAGCCAAGCGCCAGGACTGTTCAGGGAGAGCTGGAAAAAGTCCTTTCAAAGGTGTGCGGCGGCAAGGTTGAACTTAACGGGACAAGCCGTACCGATGCCGGTGTGCATGCTCTCGGGCAGAGAGCTTCTTTTAAGGGTGAATACGGCATACCGACAGACAGAATAATGGCGGCGGCCAATGACTGCCTTTTCGGCGGTCGGCGTCTCGGCGGAGTCTTGGGCGATGTGAGAATAACAGCAGTTGAAGAAAAGCCTCTTGACTTTCATGCCAGGTTTGATTCTAAAGGGAAAAAATACAGATATGTGATTCAAAACGAAGGCTCAGCCGACATGTTTAGAAGAAATTATTGCTATTACATCGGCAAGCCTTTGGACATGGCGTCCATGAAGGAAGCAGCAGGACAAATAGTAGGAACCCATGATTTCGCATGTTTTCAGTCTTCGGGCGGACAAGCAAGGGAAACTACTGTAAGAACGATATATGACCTTGGGATTTTTAAAGATAAAAGTGATATAATTATAGAAATTTCCGGAAACGGATTTTTATATAACATGGTCAGAATAATCGCAGGCACGCTGACAGAAGTGGGATTAGGCAGAAAATCTTCTGATGACATAAGCGGCATTATAGCTGGCAGAAATCGAAGCCGTGCCGGTCACACAGCGCCGGCTCAGGGCTTGTATTTAGTCGAAGTTTATTATGAATAGGAGATATGTTATGGAGAGACCTTCCTGGGATGAATATTTTATGGAGATGGCGGAACTTACAGCAAAGCGTTCAACCTGCATGAGACGTCAAGTAGGAGCGGTTATAGTAAAAGACAGACATGCTATAGCTACAGGATATAACGGCGCACCCAGAGGAATAATGCATTGCGAAGAAAGGGGAGGATGTCTGCGCCAGCAGCTAAACGTGCCTTCCGGACAGCGGCATGAATTGTGCATGGCTCTCCACGCTGAGCAGAACGCCATAATACAGGCAGCAGCCATGGGCCACGGAATTGAAGGCGGCACCATATATATAACTCATCAGCCGTGCGCTATTTGCGCCAAGATGATCATTAACGCAGGTATACAGAGGATAGTAATAAGAGAAGGATACCCGGATGAACTGGCGGCCTCCATATTGGAAGAAGCCGGCCTTACCATAGAAAAAATGTAAGGAGCAGACGTTTTAAGGAGTAATTGTTTTATGTATGATACTTTGTGGATAACCTTCTTTCTGGCATTGATTTTATCATTTGCGGTAAGTCCACTGTCCATAAAACTGGCGCCAAAAGTCGGTGCCATGGACATCCCTAAGGATAAGAGAAGAATGCATAAAAAGGCTATGCCAAGATTCGGAGGATTGGCTATATTTGTCGGCAGCACCGTAAGCATGCTGGTGTTTTTAAGCTATGACCCTAAGATGGTTGCCATAACCATAGGCGGAGTTTTGATTTATATTTTAGGTATCATAGACGATATCCGAGGACTTTCTCCTGCGATGAAATTTTTGGGAGAATTGGCAGTCGCCATTGTCATGTATGTAAACGATATAAGAATAGAGTTTATTACCAATTTCTTTGGACAGGGCAACAGTCAGCTGGGAGATTTTCTGTGCTTTATCGTTACAGTAGTGTGGATAGTCGGCATAACAAATACGATAAATTTGATAGACGGTCTGGACGGCCTGGCAGCCGGAACTGCGTCTATAATATCTCTTTGCATCGCTTATGCCGCTTATATACATGGAACATATGATACGGCAGGAGCTATGCTGGCTATCGCAGGAGGGGCGCTGGGATTTTTGCCTTTCAACTTTTATCCTGCCAAAAGCTTCATGGGAGACGGAGGATCCCTTTATTTAGGCTTTATGCTTGCCAGCTTGTCCATATTGGGTGCGGTCAAGAGCGCCACACTGTTTGCTGTAACCATACCTGTTTTGGTGCTGGGTGTACCCATCTTTGATACTTTCTTCGCCATTTTCAGAAGGATGATAAACAAAAAGCCTATAATGGAAGCTGATAAGGGACATCTTCATCACAGACTTATGAATCTGGGATATGGTCAAAGAAGAGCCACATTGATGCTTTACGGAATAACTGCTATAATGGGAGTAGCCGCAGTGCTTTTCAGCAGAGGCTTGTATGTAGAGTCTGTTGGGCTGGTGGCTATAACCATGATGTATATATATATCTTCCTTACCGATGCTCATCATACTCTTCCTCAGATAAAAGAAGAAAAGGAAGACAAGGGTGAGGCAAAAGGGCAAGAAACACAGGAAGATAAAGAGGAAAACAACACATAAGAAAACGGTACTGACGCCCAAAGGATTTTCTGAGGGGAAAGGCTATATAAAAATCTGAATAGATTTGCAAACGGATAAGTGCCGACCTTTCGGCGCTTAATTTTTTTGAAAAGGAGGAAACCAATGGAAACGAGAGTAGCTTTGATAAGCATAATTGTTGAAGATATAGAAGCAGCCGAAAAAATCAATCACTTACTTCATAACTATAGACAATATATCATTGGACGTATGGGATTGCCCTATAGACCAAAGAAAATTTCTATTATAAGCATAGCTATTGATGGACCCATGGACGAAATAAGCGCTTTGTCAGGTAAATTGGGAGCTATACCAGGTGTCAGCACTAAAACAGTGTACTCTAAAGTTTAGAGCATGCGGATATTTTTTTAAGGAGAGTAAAAATGAAGAAATTAACAGCTATAGTACTTACATTAATTTTGATGATTTCAACCATGGCAGGATGCACCGGTGAAACATCTGATACCGTCTCAGAAGTGGTCAATATGGCCGTACTGAACGGGCCGACAGGGATGGCGACCGTAACCATGCTGGACATGGAAGACAAATATGACATAACCACATATCAGGCGCCTACGGATATAACAGCTAAAGTTATCAATGGTGAAGTAGACGTGGCGGCAGTGCCTTCCAACCTGGCGGCTGTCTTATATAACAAAACAGAAGGACAGGTAGTTGCACTTACGCCTATAGCTATGGGTATGCTTCAGATATTGGGAAGCGGAGATGCAGCGTCTTTAGACGACATATCAGAGCTTGAAGGAAAAACCATTGTTGCCAGCGGACAGGGCGGAACTCCAGAGTATGTACTTCAGAAGATTCTTGATGAAGCAGGGCTTACCATATATGAGGATGTGCAGGTAGAATGGCTTGCAAATCATTCCGATGTCAATACAAGATTGTTGAGCCAAGAAGGAACCATAGCCATGCTGCCTGAGCCTTTTGTATCTACAGCCCTTTCTGCAGCAGAGACTAACGGTGCTCATGTGGAAGATTTGTTTGATTTAGGGCAGTTATGGGAAGAAGCCACGGGAGAAGAGCTGCCTATGGGAGTTTTAATAGCTCAGAGATCTTTTGTCGAAGATAGACCTGATGATGTCAAGGTTCTGCTTAACGACCTTAAAGCATCAGTGGATTTTGTCAATGATTCTCCGTCTGAAGCTGCTGAATTGATAGTGGAAAAGGGCTTTATAGGAGACGTGGCCATCGCTGAAGCTGCCATACCGAATTGCGGTATTTCTTCTTTTACAGGTAAGGAAGGCAGCCAGGCAGGAGCTGACATACTAAAAGCTTTTAATCAGACCATGTTTGAAATGGAGCCGGCTTCCATAGGAGGAGCTATACCTGATGAAGACTTATACTACACAGAACAATAAAAGAATATTGAGGCAGGCAGTTGTTATAGCCTTTTGGATAGGACTATGGCAGCTGCTTGCCATAGCCGTGGATAATTCTTTGCTTTTACCCACAGTAGGCGAAACTTTGTATGCGCTTTTAAATCTTTTAGATGAAGGTGAATTTTATGCCAACATAGGCTGGACGTTTTTTCGCTGTGTCTTGTCTATGGTTATATCTTTCGTTACGGGGATGGCAGCGGCATGGCTGGCTTATCGAAAGGATTTTTTGAGAAGCTTTTTTACGCTGCCTGTAGGCTTTTTTAAGGCTGTACCCGTGATGGCCATAGTGATATATGTGATACTTTTGGTAGAATCAGATTGGGTAGCGGTGATAGTTTGCTTTCTGATGTGCTTTCCTATAGTCTATACCAATGTGCTGTCGGGACTGGACGCAATGGACAGTAAGTTGCTGGAGGTAGCTTATATATATAGGCTATCTGTCACGCAGAAGATAAAATATTTTTATTTGCCCGGCATAATGCCTCAAATCAAAGCCGCTGTAAGACTTATTGCCGGCCTTTCATGGAAAGCCGTAGTAGCGGCAGAAGTTCTTTCCATACCTAAATATTCTTTGGGTTATGAAATGATAATAGCTAAAAATTATCTGCAAACTTCAACTCTGTTTTCTTATATCATAGTCATCGTCACGTTGAGCCTTGTGATGGAAAAGATCATTAATATCACTCTTGAGCGATGGAATTACAAAGGTTATGAGGGAAGCAGAGTCCTAAAATCTACGACAAAAATTCAGAGAAGGGCTGTAAGACAGTTTCACGAAAATGTTGTCGCAGTGACGGATGTTTCTAAGCGCTTCGGCGAAAATACGGTCTTCCGCAGTTTAAACATGACTTTCGAGAAAGACCTGGTGACCTGTGTCGTAGGACCATCGGGCCAGGGGAAAACCACGTTGCTGCGTATAATTGCCGGATTGGAAGATGCTGATGTGGGGCGCATAACGGGAAATGAAAGCTCTGTTTCATATCTTTTTCAAGAGGACAGACTGCTGCCTTGGCTCAATACCTTTGATAACATGGCTCTTTCTGTCATAAATGAGGGAAATGCGGCAAAAGAAGGGGTAAAGCGCATGGCTGAAGTTCTGGAAATTTCAGATGCTCTTTGGAAGCTGCCGGAAGAACTTTCGGGAGGCATGAGACATAGAACAGCGCTTGGGCGTACATTCTTAGCAGATGCAAGCTTAGTCTTGCTGGACGAACCTTTTAGAGGACTGGACATAGAACTTAAAAACCGTATAATAGATAGAATATGGAAAAAAGCCACCAACCATAAAACTGTAATAATGGTAACTCACAGCCAAGAGGATGCTAAAGAACTGGGCGATAGAGTCATCGAACTCACGGATGTTGAGTAACGTATGAAATAAGGTAATATAATTAAAGAAATAAAAAATGCGAGGTCAGGATGAAAAACAACAATCTGGTCATAGGATTTTTAGCCCATGTGGATTCAGGCAAGACAACTTTATCAGAGGCCGTCATGTACACTGCCGGAGTCATAAGGAAACTGGGCAGGGTGGATCATAAGACAGCATTTTTGGACAACGATTCCGTTGAACAGGAGAGAGGCATTACTGTGTTTTCCAAAGAAGCCAGATTTAAATGGGCTGAAAAAAGATTTACTCTTCTTGACACCCCCGGCCACGTGGACTTTGGAACAGAAGCGGAAAGAACTCTGGCGGTGCTGGACTATGGGATTCTGATAATAAGCGGTTCTGAGGGAGTTCAAAGTCATACGGTAACATTGTGGAAACTGCTGGAGTCATATAAAATTCCTGCTTTTATATTCGTAAATAAGATGGACCAAGCAGGAACGGATAAGACTAACCTGATGTCCCAGCTTAAGAGCAGACTGAGAACCAGCAGCGAACAAGGCGGCGCTGCCGCAGGCTTTGCGGAATTTTGGGAAGGGCATCCTGTTTCCATAGAAGAAGCAGCCTCTTGCGATGAAAATCTTTTAGAGGAATATTTGGAAAAGGATCAATTGTCCGAATCATCAATTGCTTCGGCAATAGCAAAAAGAAATCTTTTTCCTGTGTGTTTTGGCTCGGCTTTAAAGCTGGAGGGGATCAGAGAATTTTTGGATACGATGGAGAAATGCTGCGTCATCAAAGAGTATCCTGAGGAGTTCGGAGCCAGAGTATATAAAATAACCAGGGATAAGCAAGGTGTAAGGCAGACTCACATGAAGATAACGGGCGGACGCTTGCAGGGCCGTATGCTTTTAGACACGGGAGACCGGGAAGAGAAGGTTGACAGGATACGATTTTACTCCGGAAAAACCTTTGAACAGGTGCCGGAGGCTAAGGTTGGAGAAATCTGCGCAGTTACCGGCCTTTCTGAAACTTATGCCGGGCAGGGTCTGGGTGCTGAAAAGAATGTGTCCGTCTTGACATCTTATCTAAAACCTTCGCTTACGTATAGAGTCATTTTGGAAGACGGAACGGACCCTGTAGTCGCTTTTCAAAAATTTAAGCGGCTGGAGGAAGAAGAGCCATCACTGCATCTTTCATGGAAAGAATCCTCTCAAGAGATACATGTCAGGGTAATGGGTAAGCTGGAACTTGACATCTTAAGACATATCGCAAAAGAACGATTTGACATGGACATAGCTTTTGGGGACGGAAGCATTATATGCAAGGAGACCATCGCTAAACCTGTGATAGGAATAGGGCATTTTGAGCCGCTGCGCCATTATGCGGAAGTACAGCTTTTGATGGAGCCTTTGGAACGAGGTGCAGGGCTGGTATTTGAGACCGGGGTAAGCGAGGACATGTTGGATAGAAATTGGCAGAGGCTGATACTTACTCATCTTCAGGAGAGGGAGTTTCCGGGCGTTTTAACCGGTTCGCCTATTACCGATATGAGAATAACTTTGATTGGTGGGAAAGGTCATATTAAACATACCGAGGGGGGAGATTTTCGCCAGGCTACTTACAGAGCCGTGCGCCAGGGTTTGTGCAAAGCAGAGAATGTGTTACTGGAACCCTTTTATAGCTTCAGAGCTGAAATTCCTGCAGAAAATGTCGGCAGACTGCTTTCTGATATGCAAAAGCTGGGAGGAGAATGCAGCTCTCCTGAGATGCAGGACCCTTCAACATCAGTCATAACAGGGAAAGCGCCTGTATCGTCTATTAACGATTATCAGCAAGAAGTGATGGCTTACACTAAAGGCACAGGACGATTCTCTGTCTTTCCGGCTGGATATGGAGAATGTCATGACAGCCGGCAGGTGGTGGAGAATATGGGCTACAGGGCGGAAAGCGATCTGGACAATCCGTGCGGTTCTGTATTCTGCATGGGAGGCAGCGCAGTATATGTGGGCTGGGATGAGGTGGATGAATTGGCTCACGTAGATAGCGGATATCGTATAACAGAAGACGGAAGGGTGGAAAATCACCCGTTATATTACGATGCTGCCGGACTGCCGGAAGAGTTACCGCTAAATGATAACGGACACGGCAGAGGCTCAGATAGCAGAGCGGGCAAAAATGTCCCTCAAAAAGAGCTGGACGAAATATTTCTGAGGACTTATGGCAAAAGCAAGAGAGACGAAGAACTGCGGCGCAGACAGATTTCGGGAAACAACAAAAAACCGGCCAGGCCTAAGACCATGAGCGGCAGTTTCCCTAAGCTTGAAAGAAAACCACGCAAAAACGTCAAACCATACTATATCGTGGACGGTTACAACATCATTTTCGCATGGACTGAGCTTTCAGAGCTGGCTGCAGTCAATATCGATTCTGCCAGAGAGGCTTTGATAGAAGTCCTTCAAAACTACAGCGCATATAAAAAAGTAGGGATGACGGTGGTTTTCGACGGATATAAAGTCAGCGGCAATCCGGGGACAAGGCAGAGATACGGAGAGCTGGAGGTTGTCTATACCAAAGAGGCTCAGACTGCTGACCGTTTCATTGAGGAAGCGGTTTACAGGATGAACGGTGATTTCGATGTCACCGTGGTGACTTCCGATAGGCCTGTGCAGATGGCGGCCATGGGGGACGGAGCGGCCAGATTGTCGTCGCGTGACTTCTATGGAGAGGTTGTCAATGCATCTGAAGAAATACGCAGGCTGCTTGGCAGGCAGCGGCGGCAGGCTAACAGGCCGCTTGATGGCAAGTTTGGAGAGTGAGACCGCATAAAACACGCCGGTATATGGACTGGTTACGGTATAAGAACACGTGATACATACCGTATGGCATAAGGCCGGATGACACCACTGTGCTGCTTGAGTACAGAACTTTTGTTGACAAAGGCGCCGATGACAAAATTTGTTTTTTTCAGCAAAAAAGTCAGCAAAAGGACCCGTCGACGGGTCGAAGCTTGTCGAAAAGGCTTGCCGGATGACATTTTTCAGAAAAATTTCAAAAAAAGTCAGTAAAATTACCAGTCTTACTGACTTTTTTGATGAATTTTAAAATTTTTTACATGCCGCCACAAAAAAACACGACAAAAATGGAATTAAATGTAAAAAATGATGACAATTTTTTCAAAAAATGAAATTTTTGTCATTTTTTTGCTTTTTAAACTCACAAGGTTCTACAAGTCAGTTGCCATTGTCCTCCGTATAAATAAAAATTTGAATCTGTAAATTTTTTTCAATTATGAATAAAATTACAATTATATTGTTGACAAAAATAT
>ULQC01047805.1_pt1 | contig 119096 bp, 128 predicted proteins | sample 1954091 | NCBI WGS metagenome assembly ULQC01 (sample SAMEA4835645, study PRJEB28245) | human gut metagenome | biome: gut microbiome; material: fecal sample | place: Denmark | collected 2008
TCTGTCGTCTGAAACCCTTGAAAACACTGACTTTTTTCACTTGCTGCACTCAAATAACCTCAACTGTAACCTCAAAAATCGGGATATTTCTTGTGGCGCAACTGTTTCGCAACTTGTTTGTCCCGGGGATACCAATTTCTATATGAATAGATATACCAAAGTCATACAAGGCAGACAGGCCATTGAAACCGCCCATTTCGTTATATTGACAATTAAATCAAATGGATAACAGTTCTGATGCATAGCATCGAAAAGAGGACTTGCTTGTGAGACCCAAAGGGAATCGCAGGCGAGTCCTCTTTTTTGCTTTCTGCGTCGATTAGCCCTCCTCCGCCTGTGGCGCAAAAGCCATGTTGATCTTGTCAATAATCTCCTCAGGGCGATTATATGTGAGATGGGCATAGATATCAAGCGTGATTTTTGCGCGTTCGTGCCCAGCAAGATACTGGACAGTTTTAATATCGACACCCCCGAGCAACAGGTTCGTAATGTATGTGTGGCGAAGAATATGCGGAGTCACCTTGAAGTCAATCGTGTAGACGACATCCGGATTATGCTTTGCGTGCTCGCCCTTAACAGCCTCAAACATAAATTGAGTTTTCTTTCCGTTCGCATAACGGAAGTAGGTCTTTGTCCCGACCGTTCGCACGGAGATGTACTTCCAAAGACGCTGAAACTGGGATTCCGCCAGGGGCGTTCCGTCTTCATTCCCGATAACAAAAGGTGACTTGGCTTCTTTTTTGGCTTCCGTCAGACATTCTACCAACTGGGGTGGAATCGGAACAATACGTTTGCTCGCCTTTGTCTTCAACCGCTCTTCCACCACAGGGCGATTATGGACGAAACGGCAGGCCCTCTTGACCGAGATTGCTGGGACGCCACCGAGAGTCACACAGTCCCATTTCAGGCCAAGTATCTCCTCGCGCCGCAGCCCGGCATAGATGCCAATCATGCAGAAGACATATGCCCTTGTACCCTTGACGGCATTTAGAAGTGTTTCAATCTGCTCCTCCGTCAGTGCTTGCCTTTCTTCAGGTTCGCGTCCGCCAGCATGCATTTTCGGGCATGGATTTTCGTGGATCATTCCGTTTTCAAAAGCGTTTGTGAAAATCTGTTTGGCAAGCATATAGGTCTTATCATGTACCGACCTACTAAAGTGTGCGACGCCTTTCATCATTCGTTTGATGTCATCAGGCCTCACATCACGCATTCTCAGTCCTTCCATGGAAGGCTTGATGTGGCAATTTATGATGCTCCTGTAATCGACTGATGCACCATAGGTTAGATGCCCCTCTTGGAGATCGATCCAGTAGTCAGCATAGTCACAGACAAATGGATTCTCCTTGTTATCCTCATAGACCCGCAAATCCTCAAGGAACTCTTCAATTTTCACGGAAAGCTCCTGCGGTGTCTTTCCATAAAGCGAAATATACTTTCCGTCGTGCCCCTTGACTCTCTTCCTGTAGAGCTGCTTACTCTCAACAAATTCATAGGTTGGTTTTTTCGGCCTTGCCATCACCAAGCCCTCCTTCGTATCTATCGTCATACAGGTGTACGAAAGAGGGTAAGAAGTGGCAACACCGCTTACCGTAGCAAGCAAGTAAAAATATAATTGCAAAAAGTTTTTGAAAAATTCTTGTGAGGGGGGCGATTAGCCCCCCTCGTTTTCTCCATTTATTATGAGAGGCGAATTTCCGGGGGTATTTTACGCCGGCTCAACCGATCCTCTCATCGATATCCCGCAATTGTACCTTGACAATTTCACACGATCTCAAGACTTCACCATGTTTGAGCCACCGTGGCGGGTGTTAAGGGCCGAGGACAAGCCCAGAGCGACGACAACATGGGAAATTAAAGGTACGCCCGTCCAATCGGACGGATAGCCCACAGGAATGGGTATAGGCTGAAATGCCTGTGTTCCCCTGGACCAAGGGACTTGAGATCGAACTTTTTACTATTCAGGAAGGGAGGGAATCAAATGCCTTGTACTCAATATAGACAGCTCGTGTGTTTTCCAAAGTCTCGCGTGTTTAAGAAATGGTTTCGCTATTTCAATGATCATAAGGATTTTCATAATGAAGGAACACTGCATCTCTTCAGTCTTATGAGCCTCTATTCTTATGCGTGCTTCCGGTCCAATGTCCGTCAGATCGGGAAACTCCGACATATGGAAGGTCCTGGCCAGTGGATCTGCAAATTATCGGCCCTGCCCCGCGTGCTCCGTGTTCACAACAAGGCGCAGGCCCGTAAACTGATGGATTACTTCCAGGATGCCGGTTTCCTTGAGTATGAAATTCTGGATGAGGAGTTAGAGGTCATCCGCTTTACAATCCGGGACTGGAAACGGCACTGTGTCCATTTGGACTACAACTATTACAGCTACAAGGGCTCTGGATTCTTTTTCTTCCCGCTGCCTGTTGGCCGGCATTTGATTCGCAGCAGCAGATCTCAGGGCCCGGTACAGTTCAGTGAGTTGGATGCGATCATGGATCTATGGCTGCACACCATCTTCAATGATCCATCTGTTTTTGGCTCTGAATACATGCCTGTGGTCTACTACAACAACATGAAGGGGCAGCCCTTGCTGTCTTACTCCTATCTGGCCAAACGATGGGGTTGGTCAAAATCGAGGGTTGGCCGCTTTATTCTGAAGATCGAGGGCGCCGGGATTATCAGCCGTGTGAGTTTTTCCAGCTCCCGTGGCTCAGTGATCTCGCCATGCCGCTACCGCGAAATGCTCTTTGGTGAAGATTGTGAAAAACTTCAGCTCCAGAGAATTGGGGAGATCCTGGGACTTGCACAGTCGGCAGACCAGATGGAGGCAGCCGAAAACATCCAGGTAGAAGTCCAATTTGGCGTCCCAAGCGGCAACGCCGTCTTACCCAGCGCAAAAGCCTTGAGAATTCAGGTGTTCCGGGTTCCCAACGGCTCTTTTTTTGCCCGACCAGTACCTTTAATCTTCTACAGTTCCTTAGACTGGGGAAAGTGCGAACTTGAAGCGGGGTTCTATCGAGGCCCACCGGATCTGAAAAAATCAAGAGAGGGAGGAAACAACCATGGCAGGTAAAGGGAATCGTCTTACACGCCCTGCTCTCGGGATTGAGAAAGAGGTTGTCAAAGAAGAAATATCCACAGCTTTGCACGATGGAGTGGAAAAACTGAACGGGAAAGCCAATCGACCGAAGCATGTGGACAACTTCCATAACACGAAGTATCTTCTCAAGCAGTACCGGCGGGTGGCATACTCCATCCAGATCTCTGAGGAGGAACTGAACTTGCGGATGGAGCTGGAGCATGGTACCAGGCTCTCCACGCTTGAGGTCAATGCGGAGCTCGCCGGCATTGACCTCAGCAACACCAAACTGGAAAACCATGCCCGGACGGTCATTCGGAGCAAGACTATGCTGGAAATTATCAACACTGCCCTCGATGCCGTCCGAAAGGACCCGGATCGTGGTGAGCTTATGTACCAGGTGCTTTATGAGACATACTTTACCCCGACAAAACCCAAGCGCCGTGAGGACATCCTCACCACATTGGATAGCCGGGGTTTTCCCATGTCCATCGCATCCTACCACAATTACCTCAACGCAGCAATTCGTGCCCTCGACCGTATTCTGTGGGGTTATACTGCCCGCGACTGTATCGACATCATCAAGCAATTCCTGCCGGAATGATTTAGACTAAAAATATACGAAAGTTGTAGCGTTCTTGAATTGCTATTATAGTTGCTCTGTGGTATGATTTTAGCGTCGAATAATGCAAACCATCAATGCCGCCTGAACAGGGCGGCTTTTTGGTTGGGCCCGAGGCCTGGATTGGGAGCAGATCGCACTATCTGTTTCCTGGTCCAGGCCTTTTTGCATTTTCGCACAATCTGTAAATAAGGAGGAAACCGTACCATGCACAGCAAGATCAAGTCAGTCCGGAGCTGGCTCAACAGGAAAGCGGAAGGCATCGATAAAGGCCGGATGCTCTATACTGCTTTCCTGATTTCCACGGCCGTGGCAATTGCACCTGTTCGAGCCTATGCCGCCGGCGATACGATTTGGACCAAGGCAAGTGAGATCATGCAGGATGTCTATACCCAGGTCCTCAGCATTTCCACGATTGCTGCCATAGTGACCGCCAGCATCGCGCTGTTGCTCATGAACTTTTCCAAATCGGGCAGAACTGTGGACGAGTCGCGTGCTTGGCTCAAGCGGATCATCATCACCTGGGCCATTTTGAACGGACTCGGTTTTATTATGGCCTACATCACGCCGTTCTTCAGCGGCGGCACTTGGACCCCCTAAATCAACGACGGAGAAAGGAGCAGCTCATGAAAAAGAGCATCATTTTCCTTCTGGGAGGTGTGGTGGCAGGTGTTGTATTGTGCCTCACCACCGCCAGTCTGATTCCTCTGGATCCTGACCACCTGAAGGATCTCAAGGGATAACCTCTTTCAGGAGGTGTTCAGATGGGCATTCTTGATAGCATCGTAGGATGGATTGCAGAACAGATCATGAACCTGTTGGACCTGGTTACAGGCTCTGTGCTTGGCGCCCTGGGCTGTGATATGTCTGTATTCATCCGCTATTTTCCAGCCGCTGAGACCATGTATGAGGTTTTCGTGGCGATTGCTGTCGGATTTATCTTACTCAACCTGGTCTGGCAGCTATTCAAAAACTATGGAGCGGGCATCGGCCTCAGTGCGGAGGATCCGGGCAAGTTGCTTCTTCGCTCGCTTCTATTCCTGTTCTTGGCCCTGTTCTCAGACCAAATTATGACGCTGGTCCTGGATATCGCAGGCACACCCTACTCCTGGATTGTGGATGCGTCGCTTCCCCCAATCGAGTTCGCCGACTTTTCCAGCGTTCTGACTGTCATTGTGGGCTGTCTGGCGTCCGGATCGGTCAGTCTGATTGTACTGATCCTGACCATCATCGTAGCATGGAACTACATCAAACTCCTTTTCGAGGCAGCAGAGCGGTACATCATGGTTGGCGTGCTCGTCTATACCGCGCCAATGGCCTTTGCCACCGGAGCCTCGGAGAGCACGGCCAACATCTTCAGCGCCTGGGGCAGGATGATGGGAGGCCAACTGTTCCTACTCATCATGAACGCATGGTGTCTTCGCCTTTTTGTTTCCATGGTGGGTAGCTTCTTGGCCAACCCCCTGTCTCTCTAAAACCGAGGAAGGAGGAAACAATGTTCAAAAGACTCATGGCAGCAGGTGGCACGGGACTGATGATTTCGGCCATCTGCTGTACGCAAGCATTCGCCATAGAGGAGTCCGAAGTGGAAAGCGCGATTGCCGCCTCCAGTAATGAGGCTGTCGCCGGAAATATCTTCATCTGGTTCCTCTGTGCGGTGGCATTTCTGAAAATCAGCCAGAAGATTGACAGCTTCCTGGCTGGCCTTGGCATCAATGTGGGCCGGACCGGTGGAAGCATGCTCGGGGAGCTGCTGATTGCAGGCCGCGCAATTGGGGCCGCTGCCGGCGGACTGGGTGGGGCCGTGGGCAACATCTTCAATCGGAACCACGCAACCGGGACCAGTACCACCCACCAGGCTGCCGGCCAGGCCTTCACAGGCGGGGGAAATGGGCTGATTGGCGTGGCAAAGCGAGCTGCCGGCAATGCTGCGGCAAGCAGCGCAACGGGTACGGGCTCTGGCCTTGGCAGTGTCATCGGCGGCGCGATGTTCGGTTCCAGTATGGCCGCCGGTGGTCAGTTTGCAAATAGTGTTGTTGGAGCTGTTGCCACGGGCAACATTTCCACAGTGGGTTCGATCAAAGGAGAGAAGGCGGCACAGGCCCTGACCAATTACCTGGGTTATAGCGGAGCCGCAACCGCCGGTTCTGGTGCAAATGATTTCATCGATAATCCCGCAGGGGGTGTTGCCGGAACGGTCATCATTGGAAATGAAATGGATGCTGCTGTGGAAGGGGAAGATGTTGTGACCGTGAATGGCGGTACAGCAGCGGGTGGCCGGCCAAACGCAGGTTCTCCGACCGGCGGTATCCCGGGCAGTCCCTTACCCAATGGAGGACCGGCAACCACAGACGAGGTACATTCTACCGGCGCCTATGGCGCGGAAACCGGGGGCTCATCCTCTATTCCGGCTGAGCCGCCTACATTCCGTGATGTCGAAATCGGCGGTGGGCGAATTACTGGATATGAAACGCCTGCCGGCGGCGGAGATGAACGGCAATTTGCCATGTATAATGCGGCACAGTACATGGCGCCTACCGGCCCCTACGAGACAGTCCAGACTGTGGATGGCGAGAGCTGGTATAAGCAGTACGCCCAGCCCACAGTGCAGCGGACGCCTCACGAGGATTCTGCCGGAAAGATCACCTACGATGAGAAGATCGTCGAGCAGCTGCCGCAAATCCCCAAGAGAAAGGATCGGGTTTGATGGCAGAGGAACAAAGAACACGAGGCGAATCCGCAGCCTCTTCCGTCAAAGCTGCTGCTAAGACGGGAAAAGCGGTTGCAGATATTGCCAAGGGGGCTGCCACCGGCGGAGCGCACGGGGCAGCCCTCGCGGCTGTTAAACACTCTAAAAAATGGATCGGGGTGCTGGTAGGGCTTCTTCTCCTTCCTGTTTTGCTGGTCGTGATGCTGCCGGTCGTCATTTTCGGCTCACTCTTTGGAGTCGGAACAGATGCACCGAATGCAATCACAGACGATACTGTCTTAACACAGAAAATGGTCGATTTGAATACGGGGCTCAGCACGATCCTCTCCGAAGGCCTTACTGATGTCTTGGACCGCATTGACGCCGACTTTGCCGCCTCCGGATGCGATGAAAAAGAAGTGAACAACCCATACGGAGCAGACATTGTATTCAACGCAAATTCCTTCGTCGCCATGTACTGCGCCAGCAAAGACACGGATGTGGAGTCGATTTCCCAAGCGGATCTCGAAAGCATACTCCGTACACACCTGGACAAATTGTACTCCTTTACCTATCAGGATGAAAGCCGTGAAGTTGAGGGAGATCAGGACCCTAAAACGGGAAAAGCGACAACGAAAACCATTACCGTCAGAGTTTACACCATCACATACAACGGCGAGGGCTATTTTGCCGATGAGGTATTCCGGCTGAGTGATGACCAGAAGGAACTCTCTAACAACTATGCGCAGAACTTGTCTGTATTCCTTGGAGATGGCTCCTATCAGGTCTTGTCCTCTACGGAGTTTTCCGCGATGGGTCTTTCTTATGACGGGGTTGTCTTTACTGACGGAGAGACCCAAGTCGTCTATTATAACCAGTTGGACGAGCGGTGGAAGGATCTTCCCTATGGAACCGATAACATCGGCGGATATGCCTGCGGCCCCACGTCAATGTCTATTGTGGTCTCCAGTTTGACCTCAGAAACGATCGATCCACCGCATATGGCACAATGGGCCTATGAGAATGGGTACTGGTGCAGCAAATACGGTTCCTACCACTCTCTGATTCCCGGAGCTGCCGCATCCTGGGGACTTCCCTGCCAGGGCTGTACGGCGTCAGAACCACAGAGAATTGTGGATGCACTGGCGAATGGCAAGCTCGTGGTTGCCATCATGACAAAAGGGCACTTTACGAAGTCAGGCCACTTCATTGTTCTCCGTGGCGTGACATCTGAAGGAAAGATCCTTGTCGCCGACCCGGCCAGCTACGACCGATCCAATAAGGCCTGGGATATGTCTATCATCCTAAACGAAGCAAGCCGAAGCGCTGGATCAGGTGGCCCGTTCTGGATCATCGGCTGAATAAGGAGTCCTGAAAAAGGCATTCATAAGAATAAAAACGGTCAATTGTGCCTGGAATAAATCTGCAATGGCCCACCGCCTCATGAAGATCAGGAGGCGGCGGGCTTTTTTATATCCGCAAAACCTGTCCGTTTTGCGGGAATATGCCAGCGAAGCTCTTGTTTGAAAAGGTATGGTTACCCGACTTTCCAAATTTGTTTTCGCAGTGCCGGAGCCTCATACTTATGAGAGCGTCAGTTCGGCTATCAACCTCTGGAACCATTGCGTTCAGATGAGGTAGACCGCAAAAAAGAGGTAGACGCAAAATGAGCAATACAAAAGATGAACGGGATGTCTACTACATCCCACCGAATTTCTTAACCAGCGGGCGGCTGTTTGGCGGGATGGTTCGGGTACGCAATGCCATTGAGGCAAGCGCGCTTGTTATCCTATCGGGCTTTCCGATCATCAATCTTCCCGCCTCTCTGACAGTCCGAATTATCATCCTGTGTCTCATCACCCTGCCCCTGGGCGTATTTGGGGTGATTGGAATAGATGGTGACTCCCTGACAGAGTTCGCCATCAACTGGGTCAAGTGGATGATGAAGCGCCGGACTTTATACCGGTCGGATGTGGAAAGCAGACCGGCACCAGACAAGCCCAGACTTCACACCCGTGGAGATGCTAAGCAGCATGATCCTCCTGAGCAGCTCGGCATCAAAATCAAGCAGCATCATTTGCCCAAACGTTACCAACGCATGCAGCGTACTCGCCGGCGCCGCACAAGTCCGAAAGGAGATCAAAAGCGCCCGATGAAACCCAGCTCCAATCGCAGCGCAAAAAAGGAAGCGTTTTCTGACGGCTTGGTACCGATCAGTGATATTCGTAACGGCATCATCCATATGAAGGATGGCCGATACATCAAGATCCTGGAAGTGGAACCCATCAACTTCCTCCTGCGCAGTGTCCGGGAGCAGAAGAACATTGTAACGGCCTTTGCCAGCTGGCTCAAAATCAGCCCGGTCAAAGTGCAGATCAAAGTTCTGACAAAGAAGGCGGACATCAGTAAGCACCTCAACGCCATTGAGCGAGACATGGAACACGAGCATGACCCCAAGTGCAGGGAACTCCAGCAGGACTATTACAATCTGATCAAGACGATCGGATCCCGGGAGGCTATCACTCGACGATTCCTGGTGATTTTTGAGTATGAGCCGTCGTTCAATAACCGCAAGACAGACTACACGGAAGTGGTTTCCACTTTGGAAACAGCTGCGAGGACCGCACGGCAGTACTTCCTCCACTGTGATAATGTGGTCGTTACTCATGAGGATGAGAATGCGTTTTTGCTGGAGATCCTCTACACGATCTTCAATCGGGAGACCAGCGAACGCATACCCCTGGATGAGCGCATCAAACAGGTACAGGTCCGCCACCTTACCATGCAGAGCGAATTGGAACCTACCGTTCCGGAAGTGATTGCACCTGAGAGTGTAGATCTAAGACACGGTTCCTATATCGTCATGGATGGGCTGTATCACGCGTATCTCATGGTACCTTCCGGCGGCTTCAATTCGAGAGTGGTTGCTGGCTGGACCTCTCTATTTGTCAATGCCGGCGAGGGAATCGATGTTGATTTCTACTTTCAGCGGGAACCCAAGGAGCGGATCCAGGCAAAGCTCGGTCAGCAGATCCGTATCAACCGCAGCCGAATCAAGGATGCATCTGACACCAATTCGGACTTCGATGACATCGAAGGCGCGATTCGATCCGGATATTATCTGAAGCAGGGCCTGTCCAATTACGAGGACTTTTACTATATGAATATCCTTGTGACTGTGACGGCCGACAGCCTGGAAAATCTGGAATGGCGCGTTGCGGAGGTCCGCAGGCTCATGATTTCCCAAGACATGGACCTGCGCATCTGCCGATTCCGTCAGGAGGAGGCTATGAGTGCGGTCATGCCATTTTGCAGCCTTGATCGGAAATTGTTTGAGCGAGGCAAACGAAATGTCCTGACTTCAGCCGCTGCCAGCTGTTATCCCTTCACTTCCTATGAGATGTCGGATGAGAATGGCATCTTGCTGGGTGTGAACAAGCACAACAACAGCCTCGTGATCGTGGATATCTTCAATTCCCGTGTCTATAAAAACGCCAACATGGCCATCATCGGCACCTCTGGCGCCGGCAAGACCTTCACGATGCAGCTGCTCGCTCTGAGAATGCGCCGGAAAGGAACGCAGGTATTCATTCTGGCACCTCTGAAGGGCCATGAGTTTCTCCGTGCGTGCAAAAATGTGGGTGGTGAGTTTATCTCCATCAGCCCAGCATCCAAGCAATGCATCAACATCATGGAGATCAGGCGCGTGGATCAAACAGCCAATGCCATCATCGATGGGGTTGTCAATGAGAACTCCATCCTGGCAAGAAAGATCCAACAGCTGCACATCTTTTTTGGCTTGCTGATCCCCGACATGAATCATGAGGAACGTCAGCTCCTGGACGAAACGCTCATTCGAACCTATGCGCTCAAGGGTATCACGCACGAGAATGACTCGTTGATCGATCCAGACAATCCCGGAAAGTACCGGGAAATGCCCATTCTCGAAGATGTTTATAACCTGCTCATAGAATCCCCGGAGACCAAGCGCATGGGCAATATTCTCAATCGCTTGGTCCATGGCTCCGCGAAAACCTTCAATCAGCAGACCAATGTTGACCTCTCCAATCCGTATACCGTCCTGGACATTTCGGAATTGACGGGCGATCTACTGACGGTAGGCATGTTTGTCGCTCTGGACTTCGTCTGGGATAAGGCGAAGGAAGACCGGACAAAAGAGAAGGCCATCTTCCTGGATGAGGTCTGGCAGCTGATCGGCAGCTCCAGCAACAGTATGGCGGCGGAGTTTGTTCTGGAGGTGTTCAAAATCATCCGGGGTTATGGCGGCAGCGCTGTCTGCGCAACGCAGGACCTGTCCGATTTCTTCTCCCTGGATGGCGGCAAGTACGGTAAGGGAATCATCAATAACGCCAAAACCAAAATCATCCTGAACTTGGAGGATGATGAGGCCATGCGCGTTCAGGACGCCCTGAAGCTCACGGATGCGGAAATTGCGAACATTATCCGCTTCGAGCGAGGGAATGGGCTGATTTCCACCAATAGCAACCATATCACCGTTGAATTTAAGGCATCCACTCTGGAGAAGCAGCTCATCACCACAGACCGATATGAGCTGAGCCAGATCGTACAAAAACACGCATGACCGATTACGTTGTGCGTTAATCTTTGCTGCCAAGCAGACCCCATTACTCACATATCGGCGGCGTTGAACGAAAAAGAGATTCCATACTGCGTTCAATGTCACCGACGCTCTACGATCGGAGGTGGAATTCAATGTCCTTTGCCAGTAAATATCGAGGCAAGGAGCTTACAGTTATGGTAAAGCTGATCTCAATTTTTGGCGTTGTGGAGGTGCGTCAGATGCGGGAACTCTTCTCGCATCTCACCCCCAAGACATATGGGAAGATCATAAACCGGCTCCATATGGAGGGGATGCTGTTCACCACACAGGATGCGAAATACCTGGCATCAAATCGGCTTTCGACGGACAAAATCGACATTGAAAGCAGCGTTTCCTGTTTTTGGGCGCTTATCAGCATCAAAGACAGCATCGTTGATTTCTGTGCCGGTGAGATGCCGGCCCTTCTTACGGTCTCCGCAACGAATTATGATTATGATTTGATTCCGGTCACTGAAAAGTCTCTGACGCTGATCAACGACAGTGCATTTGAACTGCCGGATAGTGTGCGGCGGCTGCTTGTCGTTCGCTCCATCAATGATGCGAACATGGTGGAGCGGAGGATGAAAAACGATTTTCTCCTGGTAACCGGCCAAGACGGTGTGACGGGATCCTATGAACTGTGAGGTGCAGTATGGCTACGGGAAAATATATGGAAGTGCTCCTGGAGGTCGCTTCCGAGTATGAAAGGATGAGCAGCGAGCTCTTCCGGTTGGCGCATCGCCTTGAGGATATGCCGAGATACAACCCTCATAACGAGATGTATAGCCTGGTTCGCAATGCGGAACAGACGACTGTGAACCTTCGCGGCCTGGCCGCCAGAACGGATTGGGCAAATGCAAGTGTGCTCTATGAGGCGGTCGCTGAAGCAATGGGGATCAAGATTGAGGAGGAGAGCCGGTGGTTAAAAATCACGGTGCCAGCCATCCTGCCCAAGCGGAATCCCCGGGACAACACACTCTATCTGGCAAGGCCCCTGCGAAGCTGCCTGCTTCGCTTTCAGGCCAAAGATCCCATGGAGCGCTTTGAGCGGTGTGTGATCTGCATCGTCCACAAATATGACGAGGCACTGGGCGTCCGGCGTGTCCGGGATTACGACAACATTGAGACCAAACGCTACCTCGATGTCATCGAGTCCATCTTTCTGACCAATGACAGCGGCCTGCTCTGCACGGTGCTCCAGACCACGATGATGGCCGAAAGGGACGCCACGGAGTTCTTCCTGATGATACCGGAATCTCTGCCGGAATGGGCCGAAACACACCTCAAATTTGATACCTAATTCCGCAAAAAAACGGGTTCGGAAAATGGTATGAAAAATATAGCGCCTCGCACACCGGCTCCAGGGGCCCCGGAAAACGGTATGAAAATACGGCTCAAAAAATGCGGGGTGTTTTTGACTACATGTGCAAAGAATTGAATCTGCTTCGAATTGCGAATTCTTGACTCCGGCAGCCTCAAGGCAGTCTTTCCCTTATCATGTTGCTGCTCGAAGGAGGTGCATTTTTTGTTTGTCGGAAAATATAATCGGATGCTTGAGCTCCTGTGGTATGTCGGCTTTTGTCGGGAATTCCCGTCTCAGCTTGCTGATCGGATCTGCGGGCATCCCGATTGGAATCGGCATGTAAAGTATGAGGCGATTAAGAGAGGGTATATTTCCGTATATCGTGTTCAGTATAGGCAACGGGTGATCCGTTCGCTGCGATTGACTCCTTTGGGCCTTGAGTATATTGCACAGAGGGATCCGGGAGCGCTGCCCTATGTCATGGCCCAGCAGGACTCTGGCGCAGGTTCACGGAATGTCGCGGAGAGGATCTTGCGGTATCACGCTCAGGCGATTGCGCTCATTATGGCCCGGAATGCTGGAGCTATTTTTTTACCAGATCAGAAGCCAAGTTTGTTGGCCAATCCGCTGGCCTCCTCAACTCCATATGATCCAGAACAATACTACTTCTTTTCCACGCAGGAGTTACGGGAAGCGATCCAGGAGCGTGGGAACAGAGCGGATCCCAATATGAAAACGGTCGCCAAATCATCCAGACTACTTGGAGTCATCGTCCACGGGCGCTATTGCTACTGCCTCTATCACACCGGGCATACCAGAATGTACTGGCTTGCCGGCACCGAGGAGAATATGGTCGCCGCAGTCGAACAAGTCTTGCGGATACGTGGTATCTGCTGCGAAGTGTTCAGTGAGGTGATCATCGGGACAAAGATCGGAGTGGCGAAGAAACTCATGCGGGTAGAGGAGCGCAGTTCCAGCCGGTACTTTACGCTCTCAAACCGGTACAACAATATCTTCTTCGTCACCAATGACCACCTTGGGGACGATCTCCTCAGTATCATCATCAATCCCCAAAAGCAGTTGGAGATTAACCGGCGAGCACTGGAGGGAATGATTCCACCTCTCGGGACCAAGTTTTATGATGCGCTCACTCCAGATCGCCGCCGGCCGGTTGTCCTCGGATATACCTGCGATCTATTCAGTTTCTCTAACCTGAGCGCTTATCAGAGTGGTTTTGATGAGCCGACAATCGTGCTCTGTTATGACTATCAGCTCAATACCATTCAATCTATTGTAGAGACCCCAACGGAAGTGCGGGTCATGAAAGGCGGTGATACCTCATGAAAAAGAAAGTGGCGGGTGCGACCAGCATCGCCATTCTGGTCCCCATCTTACTCTATGCCGCCGGTATACTTGCCCAGTTTATCATCAATATCAACGCATGGAAGACAGCGGGAAGTGATTACCGAACATCCCCAGGTCTTCCTTCTCTGGAGTTGGATGCGGTTCTGTCATCCTTACTCCACTTCCCGGAGGGGCTTATCTCCATCGGCATTGTTGTTGTCGGTGTAGCCTTACTTTGTTTCTTCGGACTACGCCTTGGCCGGGGCGGAGGCGGGATCACGGATCAGGAGCGCAACCTCACCATATCAAGTTTTGGCAGTTATGGAACAGCGGCCTTTATGGACGAGCGGGAGGCCAAGTCCTATTTCGACATCACCTCACCTGCACAGACAGACCGAGATATCCTCGGTATGACAACGGGCGGGAAAGTCATCACGCTTCCTCGAAACACAAGACTCAACCAGAGCCTTGCGGTCTGCGGCGCACCTGGAACAGGCAAGTCCAGAAGCATCTCCCGCAATCTGATTTTGCAGGCAGCCAAACGGGGAGAGTCGGTGATCATCACAGACACCAAATCGGAGCTCTACGAATCCACAAGCGAATTCCTCCGTGAGCAGGGCTATATTGTTCGCGTATTCAACCTCATCGAGATGGAACACAGCGATTCCTGGAACTGCCTTAGTGAAGTGGGCGGCAGCGAAATCATGGCTCAGACCTTCTGTGACATTGTCCTGAGCAATACGAGCGGAGACTCCCGGGATGCGTTCTGGTATAATGCCGAGCTCAACCTGCTGAAGGCACTCGTCCTCTATGTCTCACTGGAAATGCCACCTGAAAAACGAAACCTTGGACAGGTGTATGAAATGCTGACATCTGAAAATGAGCGCAGCCTTACACGAATTATGAACAGCGTGAAGCGAGAGCATCCCAATTCCTTCACCGGTGAGATGCTGCCGCCCTCACCAGCGTTTGCTCCATTTTCCATCTTCATGCAGGCGAGCGAAACCGTCCGCACCAGCGTGATTATCGGACTGGGCAGCAAACTCCAGGTGATGCAGGCGCAGCTGGTCCGCAGCATTACTTCCTATGATGAGATTGACCTGGAACTGCCCGGGAAGCAGAAATGTGCGTACTACTGTATCGTATCCGATCAGGACAACACCTTTGAGTTTTTAAGCTCTCTATTCTTCAGTTTCCTCTTCATTCGCCTAATCCGCTATGCCGATGCATATGGCAAGGGCGGTGTGCTCGACACCAAGGTCAAGTTCATCCTTGATGAGTTCCCAAACGCCTGCACCATTTTGGATTTCACCAAAAAGTGCAGTACCATTCGCTCTCGCGGGGTATCCGTGGCCGTCTTTTTTCAGAACATTGGTCAGATGCGGAACCGATATCCAGACGATCAGTGGCAAGAGATCCTGGGATCATGTGATACCACAGTCTTCCTCGGCTGTACGGACATGCTCACTGCAAATTACTTCAGCGAGCGTCTTGGTACAGCATCCGTAGAGGTCGAAAGTGAGGCGCGGGAACTCAACACTATGCACATCACAAACTACACCCCGCGATTTAGGAAGACGAACTCCCTTGGCAGGCGCCAGCTGCTGACACCTGATGAGGTGCTCCGCCTCCAACCAGATGAAGAACTGATTTTCGTGCGTGGACAAAAAGTTCTGCGAGCACAGCGCTTTGACTACTCCAGGCATCCCGACTATAAAAAACTGAAGAGTGCCAAAGCGATCCTTCACGAGCCCGACTGGAAGAAAGCCAGCCGGGTTTCTTCATCTGAAGCATCCCAAAGCGTCATTTCCGCTGACCCTGCGCCAAAGAACCGCCGGCCCAAACCGGAGGGCTCACCTCCCCCCTCTGAGCCCAAGGATGCCGATGCGGCGATTGGCCGCAGTGTCAACTTAAATGAAATACTAAAAGAAAGGAAGGGATAACGCATGCCCCCCAGAAAAAAAGTCACGGAGACCGAGCAGGTCCCCGAGCAGACCTCCGAGCAGCTGGAGAGCGCGGTGAATCGCGAGTCTCCCACCGGTAGTGCTCAACAGCGCCTTACCAGCAACAGCGACATTCTGGAGCTCAACGACCAGGAACGCGGCATCACACCGGAAGACAGTGAAGATGTCAAGTGGAACTACCTTTCTGGCGCACTCCATACCCGCAAGATCCTCACCGGTGTCGTCAGCGGCATTGAGACATTGGAGAACGGCAATATTGTCTGTGCCGTCGATTTTGAGGGACTTCGCATTTTGGTCCCCGGCAATGAGATGTTTATGGATAGCTGGCCGGAAGGCACTGCACCCCCCATCCGATATCAGATCCGTCTCAACCGTATGCTGGGTGCCACCATCGACATTATGCTTGCCGGCGTTGATTTCATCAATCGAGCAGCAGTCGGAAGCCGGCGCGCCGCTCTGAAGCAGCGGCAGGCGCGGTACTATGCCACGGAGCGAGTCCAAGTCGGCAGTCGCGTTGCTTGCCGCGTCATCGGCGTGGGCAATAACCGGATCACGGTTGAGGCGATTGGCGTCGATTCTGAAATCCCCGCCAGCAACCTTGCCTGGCAGTGGTTCTCCGATGTGAGCGACCTCTACGCCGCCGGCGACCTGGTCGTTGCGAAGGTGATGGAGATCAACCGGGATGAGGAGACCGGAGCGTACTCTGTTGCGCTCTCCGTCAAGGCAGCCAGCGAGAATCCGGATCTCCCCGCACTGAAGAAGCTGGTCCCCGGCAGCAATTACTATGGCGTCGTCACTGGCGTCCGCGAGCGGGTCATTTTCATTCGGCTCCAGACCGGCGCCAATGCCAAGACCATGACCTACCGAACCAAAGAGATCCCCGCCAAACTGGACACCGTGAGCTTCCTGGTCCGGAGTGTGGATATGGAGCACGGCATGGCCTTCGGTCTGGTGACTCGCATCATCAAAAAGCATTCCAGATTGAGGTGATCACCATGCAGAGCCCTGAAAGCAGGAACTTCAGCCATTGCCGTGAAGTCATTCGCGCATGCCTCAATATCGTGGAAGAACGGGGCGACACCTATGTTGCCATCCATAAGGATGAGGATACGGAATGCCTCATCCTTGTCTCCATGATTCGCACTCAGCCGATCTTGTCCGTCATTGTGGCGGACAAGATCCTGTTTGCGGCAGGCCATGAGCAGGATATGTATCGCACTGCCAATGAACTCAACAGCGAATCCGTAACAGGATGGCACACCTTGGTCCTTACCGACAGCAGCATCATCTACATGTATCGGCAATGCCTCTGGATCACGGATGCGCTGGGTCCGGACCTCCTCACGGAGATCCTGTGCGACTGCATCACGGAGTATAAGCATGGACGCGAGCATCTGGCACCGCGTGAGCCGACATAGCGCCCACATCATTTGAAGAAAGGAAATTCTATGCCATGAAAAAACCGTTTATGGCTTTGGTCCTGGCCATCACGCTCTGTCTCAGTCTCGGTGTGAATGCCAGTGCAGCCAGCTATGTTGCTGATGACATTACCTATCAGAATCTGAACGGACAGCAGCTCGCAATCAAAGTCTACACCCTTCTTCCTGATCAGGACCCTGAGGATCTGGTGGAAGAGGACTTTGAATACGACGGCTACCTGTATACCTACAGCAGCACCACCAAGGAGGAGCAGACCTTCAGTGAGGAAAATCTCCATACCGAGACCGTCACCGTAACGACTTCCTCGAAGAATATGGAAGACATCCTCGCAGAGCTGGAACCTACGATCGAGTACGATGACGGAGCTGCAGCAGGCACGCTGGCCCTGGACCATAGCACCATCCAGACCGAGGTGGCAGGTTATAAGGATAGCAGCTACACGGTGACGGCGACGAAGAACTATACCGGACTGGATCGGAACGATTCCACTTACATCGATAAGACCGTGGTTAAGGATGGCCGCACTCTGAGCCTTTCCAACATTACCTGGTCTGTTGAGAGTACCGCTCTCGTCGGTGATGAGCTTGTCCCCGCCACGTATGCCGCCGTTGCCACTTACAGCGGAACCGCCTATAGTAAAACGGCCACAGGCTATATCACGACAGCCGACTATGTGGGCACTGTGAGCACATCCGGTGTCTCCAGCATCAAATACACCGTTACTTACCTGGGGACCGTCATAGAAGTGGAGCCGGAAGAATCACCTGTGCCTCTCATGGCAGTTGGCATTCTCGGCGTGGTTCTCATTGCGGCCGGCCTCCTGTTGCTGATCATGACCTTGCTGCGTAAGAACTGTACGGTGTATGCCGCAACAGGGAAAGGCAATGAGTACGATAAATGCGGCAGGCTCCTCCTCAAGGCGAAACGCCCGGAGCTCAGAATCGACAGCCTCAAGAATGTCCCTGAAGGCGTGATTGCCATCGAAGTGGACGAGGCCATTGCCCGCAAGCTCTTTGGCCAGACGATCAGCATCCGCTACTTCGATGAGATCTTCAGCCATACGGTGGGGACCGTCAATGGACCTTACTGGTTCAAGGTGGATGTCGGCTCGCCGGCGGACGACGAATATAAGGAGGAGCATAAATGAAGAAAGTACTGACTTTATGCCTTGCGCTTTGCCTGTCCTTAGGCACGGCAGTGAGCGCAAGCGCCGCTGATTATGAATTCAGCACAGCCGGCAAGACCGGCTACTATGACAGCACCAATTACGAGGATCTGTATGACAGCAGCTACAATTACGGCGGCCCCAATCAGATCGATTATGACATCCCGGAGATCAAGTACGGGCTGGCCCAAGACTTCCTGGAGTCGTCCCTGAATAATCCCTATCTGGGCGGCAACACCCAGTATGGACTCTCCAGCTCCAGCAACGACTATCCGGAACTTGATTATGGCAGCGCCATTATCCCGGGCGGCGGCTCTATTGATATTACGTATCAGCCCACCGTCACGGTCGCTCAGCTGCTCCAGTCGGACGGCAGCCTCGGCACTGTGTCGATTGCGAGAGTCGGGCTCAGCGCCAAAGTCTACGAGGGCGCCACGGACAGCTCCATGGCCAAGGGCGCCGGCCACTATCCCGGTAGCGGTTGCTGGACCGGAAATGTTGGCCTGTTTGGACACAACCGTGGCAACGGAGTCGATCACTTCGCTGAACTCAAGGATGTGAAGGTCGGGGACATCGTCACCTACCAGACGAACCAGGGCACTCGGACTTATGAAGTCCAGACAGTAGCCAATATCTCCAACACCGACTACTCCTATCTCAATGAGATGGGAGACAACCGCATCACGCTCATCACCTGTATCAAGAACCAGCCCTCTCTGCGTCTGTGTGTTCAGGCGGTAGAGATCCGATAAAGAGTTTTGGAGGAATACTATGAACAGCAAAAAAGCCCGCAGTCGCGAGTATCGAACCAAGTCCGGAAGCACTTCGAAGCAGGTCCCGGTCCGTATCATGGTCACGCAGGCCGATTTCGAGCGCATCAAGGCTCTGGAACGTGATCACATCACCAGCCGGGAGGAAATTTTCCGGCGCGGACTCCAAAGCTGCAACAATCGGTAAAAACCGGCGGACAACCTTGTAGAGAGGGCTGGAAAACGATCTATGAGGTGATATGCATGAAAGGTAAACTCAACTTCATCGTTGGCGTGCTGCTCGGCGTCTTCTTCGTGACCGGCACCGGCGCAGCGGCCGCATTCGTGCAAACAGTGGAGGCAACGCTCAATCAGGCGCCAATCTATGTGGATGGAACCCGTGTGGATCTGACCGCATACAATATTGGCGGCTACAATTACTTCAAACTCCGCGACATTGCAGACTTGGTGGATTTTGGGGTCGAATGGGATCCGGAAACATCGAGCATCCAAATCAACACTAGCGTTGGTTATCAGAGCGAGGGCGCCGGTTTGGACAATGGGGTCCAGGCCTCCGGTACGACGCGGTATGTGCCGGAGGTAGGCGATCAGATCACCTGCCAGGATGGCTATATCTATGAGATCACAGATGTGACCAAGTACAACAACAGTATGTTTGCCACGGAAGAAACGGCAGCCCTGCCCGCAGCAACCTGCGATTGGAGTTTGCTTCCCGACCCGGAGCTGCCGGCGGCGGAAGCACGCCACTTTTCCTCTGGCGGGCGGGAGTACCTTTTCATGCGAAACCTCTATGAGACCCGGCGTATGCAGTACACGCTCTACAACGCCATTGGAGCCAACCCGCAGACCTGGCAGAATGGCAAGCCGGTCACGAGAGCAGATGGCAGCCCTCTGGTCCGGGTTTATCTATCGGTTCCAAACGATGTGAGTGCCTACAGCTTCTGGCCGTGGCGGTCGGAGCAAATCACCGAGCTGTTTAATTCCTGCCCTCCGGGCAACTACTACTTTGAGGCCTGGGATGTCTACTGTGATGGTGCATTCCGGTACACAGAGTATTACGTCTACACAAATTAACAACTCGCAACCCGCAGATAGCGATGTGCCGCAAGGCACATCGCTTTTTTTATCCCCATTTGACCTGGAAGGGGGTGTTGCCACCCCCTCCTACTGATTTACGGAGGAATCACAATGAAAAAAAGTATTATCTCCGTCCTCCTCGTACTTGTTATGCTCTTCGGAATGCTCCCCACCGCTGCCTTTGCAGCTGACAGTGTGGAGGAGGCACTCGGCGAGATCGACATCTACAACGGCGGAGTCACCATGAGCTACCTGTCCATCAACGGACGGAACCGGGAACTCATCTACACCTATTACAACTATATTGACCGCAATGGCCAAACGCGCGAGATCCCTGCATACTGTGTCAACCCGAATATCACCGGTGTGCCGCAGTCTGTGCCGGAAGGCGAGAGCATCAAATATATTGCCGAGCAGCGGGGCAGCGATCCGAAGGTCGTGGGTATCGTGGCCAACGGGTATCCGACTCGCGGCCTTCAGGAATTGGGCCTGGAAAACAAATACCACGCCTATTACGCGACCAAAATGGCGTTGTGGTGTTACCTGCTTTCCAACTGGGACATCAACAATCTCAAGGTCAATCCCTCGTTAACCGGTGTGGAACTCCAGCGCGCCAATCAGATCCTGGCGGCCGCGAAGGACATTTATCGCCGGGGCACCTCGTGGACGAAAGTGCTCACACCCGGCATTGTATCCGAGGCCGATCAGGATGTGGCGTACCCAGTCACAGTGGATGGTCAGGACTACTATCAGCAGGTCTTTACCGTCACATCGGAGACCTGGGTATGCGACTATATCATCAATGTCGCCTTCTCTGATCCCTCTGCGGTTCCCGAGGGAACAAAAATCGTGGATATGAATAACCGCGAGATCAGCCAAATCATCACAGAGGGCACAGGCAACGGATACGCTGGAAAATTCAAGGTTTTATATCCGGCGGAGTCCATTGAAGGGGAATCCGGGAGCGTCCAACTCTCCTTCAAAACCAATGTCTATAAGTATGGCGTCTACTACGCTGTCTGTGCAGAGACCGATCAGTACGGCAATCTCCAGAACTACATGGTCGATACGGATCCCACTATTCCGCTGAATCTGACTGCATACAGCACCTACACCAGCGATCCTGAGCAGGATACGCCCGAAACCAGCCTGAAGATCATCAAGCTTGAGTCCGGCACCGAGATTCCGCTTCGCGGCGCGGTCTTTGAGGTCGTCGATCCGGAAGGTGCAACGATCGGCACATTCGCCACCGATTCCCGAGGCGAGATCGTCATCCCTCTGTATCTTGCCGGCAACTACACCGTCTATGAGCGCTCGGCGCCCCAGGGCTACCTGCTGAGTGAAGAGCCGGCGCAGAATGTCACCGTCCTCTACGGCGAGCAGGCGACACTGACATTTGAAAATGACCCCTATGGCGCCCTGGAGGTACGGAAGTACTCCAACACCGGCATGGCGCTGAATGGCGCTGTGATCCAGATTGAGCACATTGAGACAGGAGCCAAATACACCCAGGAGACCGGGTCCGCCGGCGTGGCTATCTTCGATGAACTTCAGCCGGGCGCGTATCGTATCACTGAGATCGAGAGCCCGGATGGCTACCTGAAGGATGATACGGTGTATACGCAGACAGTTGTCCCTGGAGACACCGTCAGCGTGCCGATCGTCAATGAGGAGAAGCCCGGCCTGCGCATCCTGAAGTATGACAGCATGACGCAGGAAGCTCTGCCGGACATCACCTTTGAAATCTTCAAGGACACGCAATCGCTCGGCCAGTATACCACAGACCAGTTTGGAGAGATCCTTCTTACTGATCTTGATCCCGGGACCTACCTGGTCAAGGAGATTGCGACAGATGAGTCTCATATCGTCAATTCGACTCCGCAGCAGATTGAGCTGGAAGGCGGAGATGGTATCCTTCAGCTCATCTTCTTCAATGAGCAGAAGCCTGGCATTCATCTGGTAAAACTGGATGCTACCAGTCTTGAGCCGCTGCCCAATGCAACTTTCCGCATTGAGCATGTGGGTGGAACATTTTCCAAAGAATATGTGACCGACGAAAATGGCGAGGTGGATCTGACCAACCTTGAGCCTGGAGCATACCTGGTCACAGAGCTGTCCGCCCCGGATGGCTATCTCATTGACGATGCCACCCGTGTAATCCAAATCAATGGCAATGAAAACGCGGAGTTCGTCTTCACCAACACCAAGCAGCCTTCCTTCCGGCTGGTTAAACTGGACAGCTTCACTGGTGAGGGCCTGGGCGGATGCACTTTCCGTATCGCCCGCATTGCGGATGGTACACACTACCTCGATCGCGTCACAGACTCGAACGGTGAGATCAACATCTCCGACCTGGAACCCGGCGTCTATTCCGTTCAGGAGACCAAGGCAGCAGAAGGTTATGTGATCGATCCGACTGAGTACCATGTGGAACTCTTCCCTGGGCAGACCAGCGAATTGGTCGTCTCCAACGACCGCAAGCCCAATCTGGAGATCATCAAGACGGATGCCGTAACCGGGGCACCGGTGGAGGGAGTCACATTCACCGTCAAGAGGGTGGATTCCTCCACGCTTACCACGGTGAAGTCGGATGCGGAAGGCAAAGCGCTCATTGAAAAGCTGGACCCGGGCGTATACGAAGTCTGGGAGCAGTCCGTACCGGACAACTACCTGCTCAATGAAGAACACCAGCTCATTACCCTGGAGCCCAATCGCACGGGCACAGTCCACTTCCAGAACTATCCCAAGCCCGGCCTGACCATTTTGAAGGTCGATTCGATCACAGGCGATACTATCAAGGGTGCAAAATTCCAAATCACCTATGCAAGCAACGACACCTTTGAGGGCGAGATCAATGACCTCGGCACCTATTACACAGATGAGTCCGGCCAAATCAAGCTGGACAACCTCCGTGACGGCTGGTACCGAGTCACGGAGCTGGAGCCGGCGGCAGGGTATGCCATCAAGGACCCTGCAACACAGGAGTGCTACATCAAGGCCGGTACCCAGAAGACGCTCACCTTCGAGAATACTCCGCTCAGCGCCATTGTCATCAAAAAGGTGGACGCTGATACCGGTGCCCCCCTGGAGGGCGCATGGTTCCGCGTCCGATTCCTGGCCGGCACCAGCGGGACTGGCGGAACTGTGGTCGCAGAGCGGCAGACCAGTTCCAACGGAACCATCGTACTCACCGGCCTGGAGGCCGGCACCTATGTGATTGAGGAGATCTCCGCTCCGGACGGATATGTCATCAACGACAGTGCCCAAACAGTGTACCTGAGCGGTGAAGATCAGGCTGCCATCACGGTCGTCTTCGGGAACGACAAAATGGGGTCCCTGCTCATCACCAAAAAGGATGCAGTAACGGGCGAACCCATCTCGGATGTCGAGTTCCTCGTGACGAACAGCGATGGCGGCGTCATCGGCAACGCCAATGGCAAGTTTGTCACTGACAGTGCAGGCACCATCCGGATTGATGGCCTGGAACCTGGTAGCACCGTCATTGTGAAGGAGACCAGAGCTAAGGATGGGTACCTCCTGGATGACACGCCTCAGAGCATCAAGATCAAGGCGAATGAGACCATGACCCTCGAATTCAGGAACCAGCCCCTTGGCGGCCTGATCATCCACAAGCTCGATTCCATTACGAAGGAACCCCTGGAAGGAGCTCAATTCAAAATCACCTATGCCAACGGTTCTTTCGTGGATGCTGAGGGCGGTAAACTGAGCAGCAACGGGTTATACACCACGGATAAGAACGGCCAGATCACGATCAGCGGCATTACTGGCACGCTTGTCGTAACGGAGGTGCAGGCCCCTGACGGCTACATCATCGATGAGACGACTCGCAGCCAGACCGTTGTGGTACGGCCAGACGACACACAGACTTTGACCTTCTACAACACACCATCCGGCGGTCTTCAGATCATCAAGTCCGATGAAGACACCGGCGCCCGCATTTCGGGTGTAGAGTTTGAAGTGCGGAAGATGAACGGTGAGATCATTGGTGCCTATACAACGGACCGCAATGGCGTCATCTCGCTGCCCGAGGCGGAAAGCGGCTGGTATCAGGTAACAGAGCTCAAAGCTGCCGACGGATACCAATTGGACGACACCCCCGCTTATGTCTGTGTGAAGGATGGCGAGACGGCTACCCTGGAGATCACCAATCAGCGTATGTCCTCCATCATGATCCATAAGATCGATGCGGATACCCGAAAAGGTATCTACGGCGTCAAGTTCATCCTGTACGACGCTGGTAAAAATCCTGTGGGTGAATATGTGACAGATCAGGACGGCTACATCTGGATTGATGACGAGCTGGTCCCCGGCAAATATTACCTGCGCGAGTTGGAGGCCGCTGAGGGCTATGTCTTGGATGAGGAGTACAAAACCGTGTATGTTGAGCGCGGCCACTGTGCTCAGATCACCTGGGAGAACACCGCAGTGACTGGCCAGATCCAGGTGCGTAAGTACGCTGAGGAGGCCAACACAATTACAGGCGCACCCGCCGGCGCAGCGCTGGAAGGCGCTGTCTATGAAATCACGCAGGCCAGATCCGGTATGGTAGTTGGCTACATCACCACAGATGCGCATGGCGTTGCCGCTTCGGATCCGCTGCCCCTGGGCCGCTACTATGTGACCGAGGTGTCTGCCCCCGCATACTACCAGATCAACAGCGAGAAAATGGAGGCGGAGATTGAGTATCCCGGCCAGATCATCAAACTGAGCCAGTATGACAAGCCCGCCAACCTTGGCGTGACCATCAAGAAGACCGGCAACTACGAGGTGCAGCCCGGAACAACCATGTGGTATGACTTCTCCGGCATTGCCAATACCTCGAATGTGGCGCTCAACAACTTCTACTGGCATGATCGGCTTCCCACTGACGCAACCAACGCCATGAGCCTTACGACGGGCACCTATAATCAGCGGCTCTACTACCGGATCACCTTCAAGACCAATGTGAACGACTACCGCGTGCTCGCCAGCAACCTACTGACTACGAACAACTATTCTGTCAAGCTGAGCGCGGCCGCACTGGGCCTGGTCCAGGGTGAGTATGTTACGGATGTCCGCTTTGAGTTTGGCACTGTCGCCAGCGGCTTCTCCTCCGTAACCAATCCCAGCATCCAGGTGCAGGTAAAGGGTACCGTTGCCAATGGCTACCAGATCATCAATCGCAGCGATGTGGGTGGCCAGTACCTCAATGAATGGCAGACGGCCATGAGCAACTGGGTGACCATCGTGCGCAGGTTCCAGCCTGTTACACCTCTGCCCAAGACGGGCTATTAAAACTTCACCCCATAGGGTATGCCTGGGGCCATGGCGGATACGCTGTGGCCCCAGTTCCATATCAGAAAGAACAAACCAATGGATAGGGCGAGTGCATGGCCCGCCCGGAAAGGAGCACAACAATGAGCAGATTCATCAATATCGGAGGTATCTACCTCAACCTGGATCATGTCAGAGTCATCATCGACCACGAGGATGGCACCTGTACGATAATCACCGATGATGGTGAGCGGTACACCAATGTGGATACCGACGGCCTGGACTTCGAGGGTCGGAACATCATCCGGGCCGTGATCCCCTGCAAGGGTCTGGCCGCCCACATGGAGCGGGATGGCGAGGCGCTCTATCCCGCCATCCAGTACCTGTGCATCATGGAGTCCGGAGACGTACTGCCTCTGGAGATGCTGACGGAGTGCCATGACGAGCGGTTTGGTCCCGGATCGGAATATGTGGGCATCATTGGCGGCCAGTAAGCGCCACCCAGAGCTGTAGGCAGCCCTAACGAGCAGGGGGCAGACTCGCCTTGAGTCTGCCCCCCATTCTTTTTGCGGTCGGCTTGGACATTAGAACATGTCAAAAATCAGGTGGAACGGATCGATCGTCTCGGCCGAGCGGTAGAACCGTCCTGTGGCAGGCACTTCGTTGCCATCTGGATCTACCACGCGCTCGTTTGTATCAAGTGGGATCATCTTCGTGCCGGCCTTCACAACGATGACTGGCTCTTCAATTTCGGGGTCCACGATGAAGGCATTGCCTTTACGACGCACTTTTACCGCAGCGTGTGGCGACTCCAAGGTCCTTAGCAGGAGCCGGATATCGCGTGTCATTCATTTCACCATCCTTGCAGCTGCCATCCGGCAGTATCAATCTATCTCAACACATAAAGGAGCATCATTATGGAACAGCGAGTGAGAAGCAAAGTGGACCAGATGGTCCAGTCCGTCCAGAAGAACCAGTTCACCAACCCATCTGGTCACGCTTACATGGTGCGGGATCTGACCCGGAAAATCCTTCGAGCGGCCGCACATGACCGGCTCAGCAGATATGTATTCAGCGCCAGTGAAACGCGGCTCATCAGTGATGCTGCCTACCTCCACGATGTGGGCAAACTCCTCACACCCAGAAGAATTCTCAACAAGCGTGGCGGACTCACCGCTCAGGAGCGTGAGAAAGTCAACCTCCACACCGTGAATGGGGCCATGCTCATCTACCTCCATCCCCAGTTCCACAGTGTGTTCATGCAGAAGTATGCCTACGAGATCGCACTGCATCACCATGAGCGGATCGATGGGCGTGGTTATCCGGACGGACTCCAGGGCTCCGAACTGATGCCATGGACGCAGATTGTTTCCCTGGCAGATGTCTATGTGGCGCTCATGGAGGAGCGGCCTTACCGCAGTGCCTATCAGAAGGACCAGGCCTGGTCACTGATTATAAAGGGCGCCTGCGGAACTTTCGATGAAAAGCTGCTTCGGTGTGTGGAACGACACATTTAGTCTTGCGAACCCGGGCGAAGCAGCGTAATCCTCCAGGCGTTGATTGCAATTTCTTTGTGCTGATTATAGGGCAAAATACGAAAACGGTCAACGGCAGATACAATTCTTGATAGGATATTTGCGCTGTGATAAACTGAGTACAATAGGGGACTTTATGTGCGAAAAAGACGGGAGGGTTGTCGAGATGGGATATACGGCAGAGGAACTCCGCACAATAGATTACGCTCTCGCCTCTAAATGCGTCAAGGAACTGAAGATACTGGCACGAAGCTACTATGTACGGGGCAGCGCCAAGATGCGGAAGCAAGAGCTGATCGCTGCGGTCAAGCAAGCCCTGCTGGAACCTGGCCGCATGGCGGAACTCATCTATATGATGAGTGACAAGGTGTGGCGCGACTTCCAGAAGGTGCGCCAGTGCGGGAGCTGCCCGCCGACGGAATTGGATATCGACAGCCTCAACGGGCTTCTGGACCTGGGTTATCTCTTCCCGGTCCATGAGGGCAAGCGACTCGAAATGGTTGTGATGCCCGAAGAAATCCAGGCCGTATATCAGAAACTCTGTGAGGACGGGCTGAGGGAGCGGAAGGAGCGGTACGATCTATTGGATCGCTACGCCCGGGCCGCATCCAACCTCTATGGCGTACTCCCGATGGAGGAATTCATTGAGATTTTCAACGCACAGAATGCGCAGAAGACAGACCTGGAAGAGGCAGCTTCCGCCCTGATCAAGCACTCCGTGGTGGAGCAGCTGTACTGCATCTGGCATGGGCTGCTTGTGGTCGGCGATTTTGCCGAGGATGATTTTGAGGGTGTCGAAGATCTGGTGGCCCGCACGGATGGAAAGCCAAGATATGTCCCGGCAAAGGATGAGCTGCTCCGATATGTCGATTGGAACTACTATGAACGCACGCCGGAGGTCCTCGCTCTGGAAGACTTCCTCGCAAAGGAAGCCAACCTGCCCATCCTGATGGCCAGTCAGGTGATCACGGACATATACTTTGCGATCGCTTCCGAGTCCAATATGTCTGAGATTTTCGGCATCCTGGAGGATCACCATATTACACTCAAAGAAGACCAGCTCCAGCCATTCATGAACCGTTATGCCGCTATGGCGAATACCACCCGGCTCTGGTCGAATAAGGGGCACACACCAAGCGAGCTCTTCTATGGGGCTAAGCCGGAACTGCGGAGGGCGAAAAAGATCGGCCGCAACGAGCCGTGTCCGTGCGGCAGCGGCAAAAAATATAAGAACTGCTGCGGGCGATTCCTCTAATTGATAATATTTGAGGGAGGGAACCAATGCACAAGGCGAAAAAAGTGGGGCTCCTTGCCGCTGTCCTTCTTGTCATCGCGGCGATCATTGGCGGCTTCTACTATATGCAGTCGTGGCCGCTGCGCTTCCACAGCACATTTGACCGGTTCTTCGGGGAAGGAAATTGGGAACTCATCTCTGCTGAAACGAAAACCAGTCTGATGTACGAGGTCTACTACCGTACCAGCGACCCGATCATGTCCGACGAGCACGCCGGCGACTTCCACAACTGGGATATCGGATTCACCAACCGGAACGGCGAGAAAGAGGCCTGGACGATCACAGACCACACGCTGAAAATCAACCACGACCGGAGAGGCTGGTTTGATTCCATGCGGCTCTCTGCGAAGCAGGCACTTACTCAGGAACTCATGGATGTCTCTTTCGCCGTGGCGGCTGCGGAAGTCAGCCGGGATGTACTGGAAGCTGTCCTTCCGGCAGCAGAGGCGGAGTGCCTGGGTGTGGATATTTCCTACCGTGACGGCAACCCACCGCCCGAGTTCTATGATAAACTGGACAGAGAGCCCTGGTTCACGGCCAATGAGGTCGGTGTTCAGGACTACATGGACACCGACCTCTATGACTTCTACATCTGGATCCATGCCTACGACTACCGGGTGGAGAAGCTGGCACCGGAGGAACAGCAGCATCTGATGGATAGTCTGGGAGACATTGAGCAAAAACTGAAGGCTACCTACGGAGATGACGTGCCCTATGAGATCTATCTTGGGGAGGACATCCGTGCAGAATCCCCTGAAGCAGGTAATTGAACGCAGTCGAAGGCACAATTATTGTGAGCCAGATCCTCAATACCAGTTTGATACTTGAAAATGGCGGAGCCCTTGAGAACAGGACCCCGCCATTTTTTATATTCTCTTATGCCATGGTCGGATGTCAGCAAGCCGTACTCTGATAAATCACTTCGACAGGACCGCATCCAGGATATAGTGGTACTCAGGTAGCTGATCCATATAGGGCTGCATCCACTCTCTCAGTGCTCGGATTTCCAATGCAGTCGCTTCCGTGTAATCTTCACAGTGCCCTTCCTGCTCCATGAAATCATAGGCGAGATTTGTGTAAAGCTCCTCAAGCAGAGTTTCAGCACAATCCAACTGCTTGACTTCCGCATCATCTACAACATCAGCTGCCGGCATTGCAATAAGAAGATAACCGAATTTATCCGAATGCACAATGTCATAAAGCGGGCAGGATCGGATGTAGGACTCCATGATCTTCAGTACACGCTCCAACTCAGCAAGGGTACTTTTCTCGTTTTTTTCATTCATTTGACTCACTCCTCCCGGTATCAGCATGGCGGATTTATCGTGAGACGGGACTCACTTCGGTTCCGTTTCCGAGTGTGTCAGCCATTGCTCGTAGAGATACTCCTTCATCAGGTAGCCGTCAATTGCACCCTTGACCCGGTCAGCAATCACATCTCGTATCCAGGATGCAATCAACTTGTCCAGTTCCCGCTGCGACATTCCACGATGGCCCCCGAAAATTCCAATAATAAGGTCACGGGCTGCATAGCCGTCAGCGGAAAAGAAAAAGGAGATCTCGTAGTAGTCATCAGGTCCTTTGCTATCATAGTTTTCCATGCACTCAACATAGAGCGTGACATTATGACCTTCGAATTCAGTTCCACGCAGATGACAAACTTTGGCGTAGATCGGATCATCGACCAATTCGATTAAAAGATGATCAGGCATAGTATTTCCTCCCAGTTAGTGGATATGTGGTCGTCATGGTGAAGTTCCCGCAAAGCATTTGGAAATTAGTGTAATCCCTCGTGGAAGCGATCACACAGCGTCTCGATGTCTTCCTTACGACTGAGCGTGGACAGCCACTCTTTGGGAATGGCGTCCAGGCCATAATAGAGGCCGGCCAGGCCACCGGTCACAGCACCGACTGTGTCCGTGTCTTCACCCAGGTTCACCGCCTGAAGCACGCAGCTTCGGAAACAATCAGTATGCAGCAGACACCACAGCGAAGAGACCAGAGTATCCAGCACATACCCACTGCCCCGAATCGAATGGATTGGAAGCTCCTTCAGCGTGTTGAGGCTGACATTCTGAAATTCCGGCAGGAACCCCGAAAGCTCCTTTTGGGTGGCATAGACTGCTTTGGCCTTCTCAATACCGTAGTCGATGGCCAGTTGCAGGTTATGTCCCCGCAAGATCTCATTGGCAATGGAGCAGTAGATCCCACAGGCAATGCAGCTGATTGGGTGCGCATGCGTGATCCGCGACGTATTAAGCACGATCTCATGAGCATCTTTCTCATCATTCCAGCAGGGGCCCATTGCCTCATGCAGATACAGGGCAAGCGGCATGATGCGCATCAGAGAACCATTTCCGTTATCCCGTTGTCCATCACAGCCGCACGCAAGAGCAGGAACACCGTGGGCGTATTTGACCAATGCCTTTCGCGTGGCAAAACCCATGTCAAATACATTGCCATGTGCCGTCCAATATCCCTCATCCGCCCAGCGCAAATAGGTTGAAGCCATGTCTTCATAATCTAAACCACGGGAGAGACTCTCCATCAGGCATAGAGCCATGGAGCTGTCATCCGACCATGTGCCGGCGGGCTGGTCATGGGTGCCATATCCCCGCATTCCCGTCACAGGACAAGCGGCAAGATCCTCACTGCTCATAAATTCCACGGGCACACCAAGTGCATCCCCGACTACGAGGCCGAGCATGGCTCCTTTGATTGTTTTGATATCCATTCCACATTCCCCCTTTCACTGGGCCGCTTCCACATCCGCACACCCGTAGAGTTGAGCAACTGACCGGATGTGATCGGTCATCGCGGCCACTGCCTTATCAGGACCGATAATCTGCGCTGCGGACCCGAAGCCCGTGACCCATGCAAAGAACTGCGGACTCACAACGACATCGGCGTTCACTGTGAAATGCGTATCGTCATCTCGAACGATCATAATATCGCGGCCCAGACGATCAAGGACGGCGCCGACCAGATGATTCTCAAAACGCAGTTTTACCCGGATCTCTTCGCCGGAAAACATACCGAAGACTTTCCGGGCATAGACCGCCATGTCCAGTGACTCAAAGGCCTCCTTGCCATCGCGGACCTGATCAATGACGGAGATCTCCGTCATTTTATCGACGCGGTAGTGCTTGATGATGCCCGCTTCACTGTCGAAGGCAACCATGTAGTAGTTCTCATCATCCCAGGTCAGCGCATAGGGGCTGACCACATAGAATGCGCCATCCTTTCGGAAGTGGCGTGTCTTTTCAATGGTGTACTCGAAGTATTTGAATTGGATCTTCTTGTTCTGGGATATCCCATTGTGGATCTCATCCACATTGAAGTAGATAGACTCATTCATCGTCTTGATCCGGTTCTTTACATAGACCTGGCGCTGAAGCAGCTGCGCCTCATGTATGCTGGCCAGCTTCTCAATTTTCCGGATCAGCGTCGCAGTCTTCTTATGTGTGATGAACTTCGAGGATTGGACGCTGTCCACCAACAGCTTTAGCTCCGGCAGTTCAAAATTGCGCTGTGCCACGAAGTATCCCTGGAAACGGCCGGCTTCCACATGCACGATGTCTAAGCCAAATACCCGCAGCGCCTCAAAGTCATCGTAGATACTCTTGCGCTCCGCACTGATACCCTGCGCTTCTAAATACCCTATGATTTGCTTTATTGTTACGGGATGTTCCTCATCCGTGTTCTGAAGCAGGTAGTTCATGATATATAACGGCTTCAGCTTCTGGTATGGCGATCTTGCCATCCCAAACTCCCCCCTCTCGGCAGCTTCCAGCGATGTCTGGTTTTGGTTCATGACCCTATGTTACACCGTATGCTGTCCCATAATCTGTACTCTACCACACTTGCCGCCTCGCATCAACCGCCCAAAACAGGGCGGTTTTTTCTTTTTTCGGCCATTTATTTTGTGAACTTTTTGTAAACTTTCTCGGAAATCCGGAAAATAAGGCATTTTGAGGCAAAAAAACCCGGAAATTCGGTGAGCGGATGGGAGGTAAGAGGATAGGAAATGGGAGGAATGAGAGCAGAGGCCCACAAAGATTGGAGGTTACAAAATGAAAAGAAGAAAAGAAAAGCGCCAGCAGACAGTCCGCTGCCCGTACTGTGGGGCAATCGCCGATTTGCGGCCGGCGGCGGAGATCTACAGCGATGAGAGCGCAATGGGGGAGCTGTATGTATGCCGCAACTACCCTGGCTGCAAGTCCTATGTCCGGGCTTGCCCCAGTACCAGGCTTCCCATGGGCCCACTGGCGAATGGTGATCTGCGGCATCTGCGGATTATGGCCCATCGGAGATTCGACCAGATCTGGAAGACCGGGGTAATGTCCCGCCAACAGGCGTATCGATGGATGGCCGACTTCTTCTGCATCTCACTTCGGGATGCTCACATCAGCCAGTTTAGTGAATACCGATGCAAGCAATTGATCGAGAAGTGCGAAAGCATACTTCAGCAACAAGTGCGTGCCAGTTGAAGGGGGTTATGAAAATGACGAATGTTATGACGGAATACCAGCGCGACCTGGTTGTCGAGCACATGGACCTGGTCACCCAGGTGATACGGAGGCGGATCAAGGTAAACGGAAGTGTGATGCTCACATTCGACGACTTCTACTCGATCGGCTGCGAAGCGCTTTGCCACGCAGCAATGCGGTACAAGCCGGCTATGGGCGAGTTTGCGCCATTTGCCGGGGTTCTCATCTACAATGCGATGATCGATCACTGCCGGAAGCAGAATCGGCAAATGAGTTACAGTTCTAACCTGCCAACAGAGGTGGACAACGAGTCGATCAGTCTGCGGCACCTCTGCGTGGAGTTTGATCTGGACACAAATATCGCCCAGAAGCAGGTTGCTCAGGTCCTTGCCGCGTGCAAAGAGCGGTATACCGGGATTGCCAAGCAGGGCATCGAAGCTCTGGAACTGAAGAGTCTGGGCTATTCCAGTCGTGAGATCGCCATGCGCTACGGAACCACGGTGAACAATGTCAACGCCTGGATCTCCAGAGCCCGCACAAAGCTGACACGCGATCCAGAGTTTCTCGCGGCTCTGGACTGAATTGTTGTTCCTCGCATCTTCATGGCGTATAAGGGAATAGAAATGCTGATACGGGAGGGATTTCAATGATCACCTTTTACGCTGCCATCGGCAGTTATCGCGTGAAGACCGAGGACGGGAAGAAGAGCGTTTATATTCAGAAACTCGGGAAGTACCACCCGATCTCTATTCCGGAATTCGCAATCTGGAGCAGCCTCCTCTGGGAGGTTATGACCTACGATGAATTGAAGAAGGCGTATACGGATGTCATGCGCCTTCAGCAGCGCTCGACGCCGGATTTTGACCAGATGTTGGCCATGCTTATCAAGCGGCGGTTAGTCATCTCGGGCATCGGTTATACCGGTGTCGATGCACTCTATCGGATGCTGGCCGATGCCTTTGTGGTTCCGTATCGGATCGCACCACCCAAAAAGGTATGGTGCATTCTCCGCCTTCTGGCCAAAGGGAAGCTGCCCATCGCCGATGTCTTCACTGCGATCCGCGCGCGCAAGCTGACGGACACGGAGCAGAAAGTCCTTGGCCTCATTGAGCAGACGCCTCTGAGCACAGCGGAGCTGGTTCGGTGCTTTGAGCGCAACATTACGGATGTGAGCACGGCGGAAAAGGTGATTGCGAGCCTCTATGCCGAAGATGCATCCACTCAGAAGCATATCGCCAACGAGGAGGTATGCTCTGTCAGCGCCAATCCTGTGCTGGAGGCCGTATCCAACCTCTACCTCGCTCGCCAGGTCATTCTGGAAGTTCCCTGCTGAGTCATCCACCAGGCGGATATACTGGCTTGAAATTGCACATGATATGTACTATAATAGTTGTGCAAAGGAGGCCTGCATGATGGACACGAATATGACGTTTCGTATCGATTCCGAGATCAAGGCCCAGATGGCTGCGATCTGTAACCAGCTTGGCATGACAACTTCTACTGCATTCAACATCTTCGCCAACGCTTTTGTACGGGCAAAGGGAATGCCGTTTCCTGTGACAGTCCAGGAGCAAACCGCACCTCTTTCCCGAGAGAAGATGCTGGCGGATACAGAGCAGCTGCTGACGGACTTTGCAGGAGACTATAAGAGGATGGCAGAATGATCTGGATAGAGGTGGAGGATGTCATCCTCATTCACAGCAAAGTAATCCAGAAGAGCGGCGGGATCGACGGGATCCGAGATCGTGGCTGTTTGGAATCCGCAGTGGCGGCGCCCATGCAATCCTTTGATGGTCAGGACCTGTATCCTTCCGATGTGGAGAAGATTGCGCGTCTTGGCTATGGCCTGGCCGCCAACCACGCATTTCTCGACGGCAACAAGCGAATTGCTGCCATGATGGTCCAGCTTCTTTTGAAGTGGAATGGATACCATTTGGAACTGGTGCCCGGAGAACTGGCTGATATGTTCATCGCAATAGCTGACAATCGAGCCACGGAAGAGGAATTGCTTGACTGGATCCACAGACACCTGAAGTAAAATCAAAACCATGAGGAAGAGGACGGCTGCCGTCCTCTTCCTTTTTTTGTGCGACAATCGAGGAGGAGCATTATGAATCAGATTCCCATTCCCATCCAAAGGACTTTATTGAAGACGACTCTGATGAGTTGCGCCATTATGGCATTCGGCTTGATTTGGGGCCTTGCCAGCGGGGACCACAGCATCCTTGGCTTGACAGCAGCTGTGGGCTTCCTGGGCGGGCTAAAGATTTTAGGCCTGTACCGAGTCGTAAAACAGCAGCACTATGAAGTGCTCGAAGGGACCGTACTTTCTGATCGAAGAACCCCGCTGAGAAACCGGCACCTGCTGACCATTACGGATATGGAGCAGTGCGAGCGCAGGATTATGGTATCTGGGAAGAACACGCTCAAGCCGGGCGTTTCCTATCGCTTATATATCAGCGGAGTGGAGGACCAGGTTGCCCTGGCCGCACTGCCGGAACCGCTCATACCTGCGCAGACTCTGTTTGGGTATGAGGTCCTCGATGAAGTGTGAGTGGATTTTGGTATTATAGAGGATATGTCGCTCTCATGCTATGCTTACTGTGTTCTTATTAGAAAATATCTTCTCCGGATGGAGTCTTGATTAAGCAGTGAGCCTTTGAGCAAGAGACTCAGGCGCTACGCAGTTCGATGTGGTCGGAAGCAGTTGCCTTCCGTTGCCGCACGGCTGCTTTTTATTTGACCAAATCACTGGCAACAGTGTTTGGAATCATATTATCTGGCCAAGACCAGAAGAAAGGAATGTAGATTATGGCTAACGCAACAATCAATCTCATCGGGCGAGTCGTCAATGAACCGGAGATTCGGGAGGGTAAGGATCAGCGAAAATTCGTGACGTTCCGACTGGCAGTGAACAATCAGTTCGGGGCCTCGGAAACCGCTGCATTCTATAACTGCACCGGCAACGAGTTCATGGCCAATCGCGTCAGCAAAGCAGGTCTGAAGAAGGGGCGTCTCATCTATGTGACCGGGTCCTTCAATCCCCGCGAGTACCAGACGAAGAACGGTGAAGTCAGGATGTCCCTGGATGTCGGGCTCTACGACTGGGTCTACATCGGTGGGAAGCCGAAGAGCGAGGAGGATTCCGCAGCTGCTGCTCCGAACAACCAGCCCAAGGGCGTGGTGCATCCGGAGAGCACCATCGGCGACGAGGATGATTTGCCGCTGTGACGGATATACAGAAAATGATAAGGCGGGACTGCAAGTTTGAGAGTGCTTGTGGTCCCGCCTTTTTCTGTTTTCCGGACGAATTGAATGTAGAAAGGATGATGGTTCTATGGCGTTTATTCGCCGAATGAAGTTGTTTACTCTCTTCAAATATGCGGTTGCACCTACCATGCTGCTGAGTGCGGTATTCAAATTTCCAGCACTCCAATGGCTGGCATCCGCCTCTGTTGTCCTTTGGCTTCTTGTCCTGGTGCTCCAGGGCATTGATGCCTTGAAGCAGCGGATGCAGCGCAAACGTGTCCGACACCGAAAGGCAGCGGACCCACCACCATCGCAGCATAAAGACGATGTGCAAAAGGCAGTTGACGAGCCAGCTTCACCGCAAGTGATGCAGAGCGAGTTGTTCCTGATCCGCCAAGTAAACTATCGGATCACCGAACAGCTGAAAAGCAGCTACCCCCTGGTTTCCTGGCTCTGGCTGAAGCGGCCGGAGGCGATGGAGCTTTGTCAGGGGGGGCGCTTTCGAATCCGGACGACAAACACAGATCCATTCAATTATGGTGAAGTGGAGTTGTCCCCTAACGGCAGACTCACCATCACGATGCTCCAGGCGATCCCCCTGAAAGATGCCGCTGAGATGGAATCAGAGGCCAAGGATGACTTGGCGCAGGAGGATCTGCTGGAACGCATGGATGTGAAAGCATGGTATACGTCTCAGGGTGAAGATGTGCTCTGCCAGATGATTGATGACCTCAATACCCAAGGCCATAAGCACCTTCTGATCAAGGAAGATGGGAATGTGGTCATCGAGATCGAAGGCAAGGAAGAGACCATTGAGTTACTGAAGGATTTCCCGCCGCGAATGATGTGGGATGACTTCTGCCAGCTTCTCAAGGAGGATGAAATCACTGCGTCCATTCAGGCCGAGGGACTGGTACTCACATGGTAATAAGAATATTGGAGGGCAAGTGAATTATGGCAAGAGGAAAACTGTTTGAGGGCTGGACATTCAAACTGTCCCTGCCGGCGCCATTCGATGATCCGAAATATTGTGGGATGCAGGATACCGGCTTATCCCGCTACAATAGCGCCGGTCGTGTCAGAAAGTCAACACTGCACGCGCCATCAATGCGTGCCTTGCTGGCCTACGCAACCCTCGTTGTCGAATCGGAGAAGGGTCAGAATACCGCCGGCCTTGGAGCCATTGGGCACCAGGACAATAACTTCCGGGTTGCGGAGTACCATTCCGCGAACAAAACGGACTGCGTTGTGTTCAATCCGACCACGGGGAAGTTTATCGCCAGTCAGTTTGAAGATGGTAATGAAACGCCGAAGGCCTACACTGTGGGGCCCGGGAACGCATCCGGTTCCGCGCTCCTCTTCTGCCTGATGCCAGTTCTGGAACAGGAGGAGGAGTTTCAAGACAACTTCGCTATTCTGAAGGACTCCCTGAAGGACGGTTGGCCTGACATGGACGCTGCCTTCGAGTGTGCTCTGCGGCTGTGTGACAACATCTACCGCAGGATTGAATCAGCGACACAGGTCGGGCAGGCCGGCGTGAAGTTGGCGATCCCAACGACAGGCAACATTGCCGCGATCTCGCCGCTGGCCCTGGATAAGGGGAGTTATTCCCCGACAGGTGCTACCTACGGAGAGTTTGGCATTTTGAAACTCGGCACGAGCCATGTCGTCTCTGCACCGACGGTGAACCTCGGCGATTTTGTCGGGAAATATATGCTGGAGCAGCGTCAGCTGACAGCCCGGGAAGAAGCAATGGTCCCCAAACTGCCGGATTGGTATGTTATCCCCCGCGAAGTGGTGCGCGTGTGTGAGCATGCGAAGATGACCACCCAGTCCAATCAGCCGATGCGGAATTTCCTGCTGCGTGGTCCTGCCGGCACCGGCAAGACCATGGGCGCTCAGGCGATTGCAGCCGGTCTGCATCTCCCGTACACACTCATGACATGCAGTGCCAATACGGAGATCTCGGACTTGGTCGGCCAGTTTATCCCTGATACAGGCGATGTGATGGAGCAATGCAACTTCGGCGGCAAGCTGCCCAAGATCTCAGACATCATCATGCACCCGCCCTCCGTTTATGAGGAACTCACGGGTATCTATGACGATGACAAAACGGAAGACGATGTGCTCTCTAAGCTCATCGAGATCGCGGTCGGCCGACTGGCGCAGAAAGAAGAGCAGCACGGACAGCGAATCCGCTATGTGGATACGCCGCTTTTGGAGGCAATCCGGCATGGATATGTGTGCGAGTTGCAAGAACCCTCATGCATTGCAAATCCCGGCGTCTTAGTTGGTCTCAACTCACTTCTTGACAACTGCCAGTCTATTACGCTCCCCACGGGCGAGCGGGTACAACGGCATCCGGACGCTGTCATTATCGTTACGACGAACTCGGATTATGCAGGCTGCCGGGATGTGAACCAAAGCGTTATTTCTCGAATGGATTTGATCTATGACATTGAGTCGCCCGATATTGCCACCATGGTCAAGAGGGTGATGAATGTCACAGGTTGTAAGGATGAGCAGGAGACGACAAAGATGGCCATGGTCGTGCAGGACATCGCATCCCGCTGCCGTCAGACCATGATCAGCGACGGCAGCTGCGGCATGCGCGAGCTAAAGGCCTGGGTCCTCTCTACCATGATCACCAAAGATCCGTATGAATCGGCGCTCTCGACCGTCATTGCTTCTGCTTCGGCGGATCCGGAGAACCGGGCGGATTTGATCACGACCTGCTTGGAAAAACAATATATGAGATGAATTGTGAGGTGTGAATAGTATGAAATACGATGAAATGATTTGCTTCCGCTGCGCTGTTGCAGTGGCAGTATCCTGCTTGGAAGATGAGCGGCCACATGGGGAGGAAGCTACGCCACAAGGCGTTGCAACGTACATCACGCATGTGCTGGATATCGTGTTTGCGCATTCCGGCATTAAGACCTGCGTTGTACCTATGGTCTACCCTTCCTGTTGTAAGGTTCCGCTGATCATTCGGCTCCACGGTATGGGAGATCGTCTCCTGTGGTACCACCAGAATGCTGATTCCGCAGAGCTTGCGGAAGAGCTGGAGGGCGCGCTCCACGACCTCATTCAGGCGGCCGTGTGTGTCAGTGCTTGATGGAGGTGCGTCTGAATGCGAGCATCCCATCGAGAGATCCGGAAACGGATCCTGGACCGCAAGAGCCAAATCAGTGATAAAGAGTTTTTCACATCGCGGGCCTACCGGGGGTACATGACCGATATAACGGAGTCAGCGACCAAGCGATACCGTCGGCCTATCACCGTAACCTTGGTGGCGGATGAGAGCGATCACACGGTCGCTTATACGAGCCCAAGGGGGATCTGGATCAATGTGTGCAACCACATCACATCGAGCATGCCGTCACGGGAATTGAAGTCGATCAGTTTGGAAGGCCTAAATGGGCATGAGATCGGCCACAACCTCTATACGGATATGCGCGTGTGGGAGCGCTACTTCGCGCAGCTTCTGCAAGGTAAGTTCTATCCGAGCCTGCCCAACAGCCTTGATGGCACGCAGAAACTCTACGCAGAAGAGATCCAGGAGGCGCTGCTGAATGAGCTGGACGATGTGCCGCGCACTGCCATTATCCAGGCAGCAAAAGCCCTGGAGAATATTCTGGAGGATGGCTATGTGGATGCGAGAATGACCTCTGCGTTTCCTGGCCGGTTCGCACGCGGCATCGCACTCAATAATGTGCGATATTCGGAAACCGTCCCGGACCTTCAGTACATGATCGATCAGAAGTACTATGACCACAGCATTCTCCTGAACCTTCTGATCCAGTATGTGCGTGTCGGCGAGGTGAATAACCTCTCCGAATACACAGGCGAATTCATGGATAAGCTGCTGGAATTCATACCAGTCATGGACGACTGTATCCGCGATGAAGATGCGCGTTCCCGCTGCTTGGCGGTGACCACGTTGCTCATTGGGATGTGGCCTATTCTACAACGATGTTTCGATGCCCTGCGGCAAATGCAGCAGGATATGAAGCAGCAGCACAAGAACCAGCAGTCGAACCAGTCGGGATCGGGCAGCAGCTCCACAAATCAGGCTGGATCCGGCAGTGACCAGGACGACGAGGAGGAAGGGGACGATGACGCCGGCGGAAGCGCTGGCATTAGCGCTGAATCCGAGGAGTCGGATGACAGCTCTGAGGAAGAAGCTGCGGAAGCGGCACTCCAGGCTGTGCTTGAGGCACTTGCCGGACAACTTCCCCAGACGGCCAACCTGCCGGAGGGACCAACCAATCCCATCCCGTCAAATGGAACATATCAGCTGGATGAAGACCAGATGGAACAGTTAGTGGAGAAGGCGGCACAGGTACTTTCCCAGGAGACTGCAAGGATCGCTTCCCATCTCTCACAAATCGAAGGCGAGGGCGGAGAAGGATCCGTATCCTACAACTCTGAATACAGCGGGAGCGGATACGGTTATGCAGCCAGTGACACGGAGCGAATGCTCGAGGAAATGGCGGAGGCCCAGGTATATGAGGCGCTGGAAGAGGAGCTGTCGGAAGAACTTCAGTGTGAAGCCAACAGCATTTCCTACGGAAACGCTCATCGGGGCGTCCATGTGATCGTCAATCGTATGGCCCACATTGACCAGGAATTCATCGATGCCTACAACACGGTCGCACCGGAACTGCTACAGCTCTCAAAGCGCCTTCAGCGCAGCGTCAAACCCATTCTGCAAGATAAGCGCCAGGGCGGTAAGCAGACAGGATTGTTGGTGGGGAAACACCTCAACCAGCACGCTCTGCATCGTGATGATGGCCGGATCTTCTGTAACAGCAGGCTCCCTTCAGAGCCAATCAACCTGGCAGTTGCCCTGTTGGTGGACGAGTCAGGTAGTATGTGCGGAAGCGACCGAATCACCAGAGCGAGAGCGACGGCGATCGTCATCCACGACTTCTGTTCGCAGCTGGGGATTCCTGTGATGATTATGGGACATACGGCTGATTGCCGGACGGTAGATCTATACTCCTATGCAGACTTCGACTCCGTGGATCGGAACGACCGTTACCGCCTGATGGATATGAGCGCACGATACTGCAACCGGGATGGCGCCGCACTTCGCTTTGTGGCGGAGCGGCTTCGCAAATACCCGGCAGAGGTCAAAATGCTCATCATCATCTCAGACGGTCAGCCATACGACGATGGTTACAGCGGTAGCGCTGCGGAGGCAGATCTTCGTGGCATCAAGCTGGAGTACAGCCGGCGCGGAGTGCAGATCTTTGCGGCGGCGATCGGAACAGATCGGGATCGGATTGAGCGCATCTATGGAAATGGGTATTTGGATATCTCAGACCTGAATCAGCTTCCCGTCATGCTGACGCAGCTGATTGCGCGAAATCTTCCCAAATAAGTGGTGTTGACTTGGAGGAGAGCTCATCGGCTCTCCTCCTGTCATATTCAAATTGGAGCGCTCCATGTTGGGCGCCATGTATGAGGAGGTAAAGCTGCTATGAAACGTAAGAAGAGACGAGTCCGCACCAAGCTCTGTGACCCCGCAGTCTGCGGGAACTGCACCTACATCGGCGAGGGTGATTTCATCTGCGACAACCACCCGGATGAGGCAGCGGTGTTCGTCATCAGTGATTGGGAGCCGACCGAGTATTTCCTGCACTGTGCCCAGACCATCTCCGCACCCATGAAAGGCGAGGTGGAAAAGGCATGACAGTGATACATGATCGGTCCTACCAGGATCCCGATCGAGCTTATTGGGTGGAGAAAGGCTATGCCATGGAAACTGTCCATTCGCTTCGCTTTTCCTACCGTTTTACGGAGGAAGATCGAAAACGAGAAGCTGACATGCTTGCTGGAAAAGATGCAGATGCGTGCGAGCGTATCAAGCGCGATATTGTCAACGCCCGGGATACGTTCATGCATCGCCTGATGGCCAATATCGCGGCCAGATTCATCTGCTATAACTATGAGCCCACGGAAGATGATGAGAAAGCGTACTCCAGTGTCTTTTGGGAACTGTACTTCTGGTGCAATCACTTCCAGGATGATCCCAGTCGAAGGGATTACTCCTATTTTACGCTGACGTTCAACCGTGAGCACCCAGTACAGTGGCAGATGGCATTGTGCAGGCGGGTCGTGGCTTATGTTGAAGCCCTGCATCGGGATAACCCGAACTTGGAAGTGGCGATTCAGTACACCACCTGGTACGACGAACCGCGTATCCGGCAGGATGCACTCAGAATTCGCAATCAGGTGCTCAATAAGAGATGCACTTACCAAGGCATGGAAGGCAAGCTGATTTTGAATGGGGATCGCGTCCTGTTCAGGAAGCTCTATTCCCGAACAAAGGCTTACCAAATCAACGATGCCACTGTGCTTGAAATCTATTGGTAGCTTCATCCGGCGGAAAGAAAGGAGTTGGATGCGGTATGTCAGAGTTGAAGGGCACAAGCAGCGCCATGGACACTGCGGAGGATCAGGTCTGCCTCGATTGGCTGCACCTTGAGTATGAGGAAGGCGGCGTTCGCGTTTGCTGGGAAGATATCGGCGAGGGGATCTGCGGTGACTATGACCCGGATGATCCCGACGATATTCCTCTGCTCCGCTTTTATGTGGACATCTTTCGGGATGGAAAGTGGGAAGAAGTCGAAGATGCTTCCTATTGCACGCAGATGCCAGTCACCACGCCTAAGCCGACTTTGGATCGTGCATTACGATTTCTCCATGCTGAGTACAAAGATGCCCTGTCCGGGTATCCGTACACCTCAGTCAAGAAACTCGGCGAAAGGCTGTCCTGGATCAGCCCGGACCAATTTGAAGAGCGGAAGGGTAAGAAAGGGGGTGCGATGCATGTCTGATGAGAAGCGGTACTTTAAGATCGCCGAGATCATGGAAGCGGCCGTGAAAATGGCCCGACAGGATCCCAGCTTCGCGGCAGCGGAACAGTGCTGCACGCTGGAGAATGCAGGAATTAGCGTTACGAACCGCTTTGATGAGGTTCGCCTCTGCTCCTTCGATGTAATTGGCTACCCCATTTACGGGAGCTGCGAGGGGATCTACGGCGACATTTTCTTCTACGGCGAATGGATGCCGCAGCATGAGGAGAAGCCATTCCATTCTAAGGTCAGGGTCTATTTGATGAAGACGCTGTCTACCAGCAAAGAGGCGTATCTGGGCATGGGCGAAATGGTGAACTTGATCTGCTATTACGCAAATGAGTTCATCGCAACCCATCTGAGTCGCTTTGACTGATGAGCCGGCGAGGAGGTGCTATATGAACACGCGGATTCTTTATCTCTATCGGGATGCTGACAACTACAAAGTCCCCAATAGCTGCGTGGTGGAAGGCGAAGTCACCGAGGATCAGAAGAACAGCATCCTCTCATCCCTGGATGACGGATGCTACTTCATCCCCGAGGTGGTGGGCCTCCCGGCAGAGCGGTTCGGGGCTCATACGGAGTCAGATCACTCCTGGATGGAGCTCTATGAAGATGGTTTCCAGCTGACGGCGGCCGTTCCCACGGTGGATCTGACGATTGAGCAGGTCACCGAGGCATTTCGGAACGCGAGCTGGAACGAGGTGGCGGAAGAACTGTGTATGACACGGTCGCAGGCCTTCGGAATCATCGCAAAGCATGTCTTCATGGCTTATAAGACTCACAGCTACAGCCAGAAGGCATTTGTGATATTGGCGGATGACTTGGACGATGCGAAGAAGAAGGCGCTGGCAGCCTTTGGGTACCTGCCTGAAGAGTTTGACCAGGTCTATCACGGCATCCCAAGCATCACCGTGTATCCGATCAAGGCCACGGACGATCCCCAGGTGTATCAGGCGTTCAGCGCCCGGTAAATAAATCAATGCGAAATTAAAAATGAAAGGTGGCAGCAACTATGGAAAACCGATGGATCCAGAACCAAATCGCAATTTACATGACCAATAAGAAACTGGTGGAATTCAACGACAAGCTCAAGCCGGCGCCGATCGAGTACTACGCCCACATTCACGCACAGGGTGAGAAGGTTGGCGATGGCAGCCGGCCGCGCTCCTGCATCGGCATGGTGCTCCAGGACTACTCCAATGGAACTGGCGAGAAGACCGTCAGAGTCATGGCCAATCTGTCCCCCGAATTCTTCCGCTATGCACTCAGCCGCGTGCAGTTGGGTGTGGAGCAGTTCGAGTTCACGGAGGACAAGATCTTCGGACAGCCGGATGATAACGGTATGAGCTATGTGACGAAGGTATCCATCAAGCGGGCCTCTGTGGATAAGAACGGGCGGCCCAGGAACTACCCCTGGTGTGTCATGGTCGAGAATGGACGCGGCGTCAAGGAGACGACGCAGACCGGCGGTATCCATATGAAGAAGGGTTCCTATGTGAAAGGTCCCTTTGTCTTTGTGAATATCAGCGACTACGACTTTTTCACGCTCATGGTTCAGACCTGCCGGTATATCGAGGCATGGGAACTTACCAACGGACCCAAGCGGATCCGCGAGGCGAAGCAACTCATTGCCGAACAGCAGGCGGCCCAGACGAATGCCTGACGCCACAGATGACGATTTGAATGGGAGGAACTGATTTATGCCGAATTATGTGGTCAATATCGTGAAAATGCGTGGGATTGCTAAGCTGCCTCTATTCAGTGAGGAAGATGGCGAGAAGGCATTCGATTTCAATAAATTGATCCCGCTGCCCGCCGAATTGAAGATGGAGTCCGGCTCCATGACGGAGCGGTCCATTGTTTACTTCCTGACGGAGCGGTGTACGATTCCAATCCAAAAGCTGGACCAGAGGAAAGCCGCAATCGTCAGTGAGCTGGTTACGAATATGTTCCGGCCTACCGGTTGGCCTGAGAAGGTATTTGATCTGATTGGGCAGCAGGTGTCCGGAAAAACCAGCGAAGAGCAGAACAAGGTCTATGAAGCAGGCCGTCAGTATGTCTCCAATTACGAGAAGTACGGCTTCCCCACATGGTATGAGTGGTGCATCAACAACTGGGGCACCAAGTGGAATGCAGGTGACACTGTCATTATCGACGCAGATACGATCCATTTCCACACCGCATGGTCCAATCCTGAGCCGGTCATTCAAAAACTTGCTGAGATGTATCCGGATGCTGAGATTGAGCACTGGTGGGCAGACGAGGATGTCGGACACAATACCGGCCACCGTACCATTAGGAATGGTGTGGAGCAGGTTGAGTATTTCGACGGAGACAGCGATGCCTATGCGATCTATCAGCTGTGCTGGGGCGAAAGCGAATGCGTGTACCTGGGCGATGACGGCACCCTTCACCAGCGTGATTGTGATACCTGCGACGGGTGCAAGTAACGAAGGACGCATGCAGTAGTAATACAGATGAAGCGGTTTTTGAGGGGGTAGTGCTTTGCGCTGCCCCCCACTATTTCAGATTTAGAAAGGATGTTGCTTTGTGCATAGCAGAATTTTTCAGGTGAGCAAAGAGCCCATCGCGCCAGAGGAACTGATGAGTAAGCACAGCATTCCTGAGTACTTCACCAGCGGTATCGCAGATTATGTGGCCGAGGTGGATGACCTGGACGGGGAACTTGCCTATTTCATCGAGTCCGAGCAGGGCATTTTGGAGGCGGGGACAGAGCCCCATACCTTCCGGCTTGCCCAGCAGGGGCGTGAGAACTATTTCCGGGATAAATTCAAGCAGTTTCAGGAGCTCTGCGCGCAGATGATGAGCGCATCTCTTGAGGATTTCATCGGTAGAGAGCCTCGGCCTTGGGATCAGCGATTTTCCTATCTCATGTACCAGCTGAATGATGCGTACTGTGATCGGTATGGATACTACATCTTTGAGAACGATGAGCTGATGCCCTACTGCGATTGGATGAGAGAGGCCGATGCAGAGGCAGTCTACTACCTGGGCGCGGTGCTGGACTACCACTTTTGATGAACCGGAGAAAGACAGCCCGCACAGGGCGATCCAGGGCATCATCCGTAGGCAGCTGCAAGGCGAAGGGAGGGCACTCCATGAGGCGCGACCGTTTTAGCGCGCCGTTGACGGAGGCTGAACAGAGATTTGCCGCAGAGCACCATGATCTCATCTTCAAGTACCTCAGGATGCGGCGCCTGCCAATAGATGAATGGTACGACATTGTGGTTTTCCGATACTGCCGGAGCGTAAAACGCTGGTTTGCCCTACCTGAACTCCATAGGCATAAGTTCGAGATTATTGCGTTCTACGCAATGCGCTCGGCAATTGGCCACGAGTATGAACGGCGGCGCCGGCGAATCAAGACGGTCAGTTTGGATGATGTGATTCCGGGCACAAATGGCCTCCGATACGGAGACATTGCGACCCACATAAATCAATTATTTATCTGAAGAAAGGAAATGTGTTATGGGCTTGGATATTTGTATTTACAGAGTGAAAAAACCGGAACCGTTTGAGAATAAGGTGTTTAACCGGGAAGATCTTCTTAACCAGGGCTACTGCCTCGTTCCTAAGTCGGAGGACTATGGGGAGCTTATTCATGACCTGCTTCCATACACCCAGGAAGTTCTCGTGAAGACCGCCTATCTGAATGTGGAAGCGGTTCGAAAGGACTATGGCCTTTCTGAGCATGCCTACGCTTGCGACTGGCATGGTGATGGCAGCATTGGACTCCTGGATCCCGAGTCCGAGGGCGGCCGGCATATCACGCTGACGCCGGAGGAAGTCGCCGAAAAGTACACCGTGAATGTGGATGAGCAGACTCTCGTCTTCCTTCGTGAAGAGGTCGCCTATTGGCGCAAGCACTATGGTGTGCAGAAGTTCTTCTATGACGCCTTAGGCAATGTGGAAAACACAGGCTATTACCTTATCAGCGAAGATGTGCTGATGCGGTTCAATGAGGCATCTAACAGGTACTACTGGGATCCGCTGCCTGTGGAGGCGCCTACGGCTGATTCCGCCCTGTTCTATTGGGAATGGTATTGAGCGATATGTGAAGGAGGTCTATCTGCAATGGCGAATTATGAATCGTGTATCCGTACCAACTACTTCCATGTCAATAATCCGGAGGAATTCAAGAAGTACATGCGTCGTGTCTATGGCACGGAGGACTCCATTGAGTTGTGGGAAGAGAAGGATTCGGAAGGCAAGCCCGTTTTCGGTTTTGGCACCATGGGCGGGATCGGCGGCGTAAATCCTGAGGATGAAAATGCGGAAGAGGTGGAAGACAGCGAGTATGATACTGTCATCGACGACCTTCAGACATTTGTCGCCGACGGAGATGCCATCATCATCCTGGAATGTGGGCATGAAAAGCTGCGGTATATCGTGGGCAGCGCACTCATTATCACTAAAGATCAGTGCGAGTCTATGGATATCGCAGATCTGGCCGCTTCTCAGGCAGCGAGGCTGCTGGGGGATCCGAGCTGGTGTACGCGGTGTGAATATTAAAGCGCCCGGAACATTTTGCCCGCTTTGTGAAATGAATTAGTTGCTCGTCACTCTGCGGGGACTGCCATCAGGCGGCCCCGCAGAGTCTGAGCACCCTGTTATAAAGGAGTTTTGTTATGATTTGCATAAAGAGCAGAACACTCAAGGGGAGCTTGATCACACACAGCTGGCCATCGGTCAGCGAAATGATTTCTGCATGTGAGACAGAAGCCATCGGGGCTGAAATTGTCCAGTTGGTAATAGAAAGTGACACGGTGCTCTACTCCTCCCTGAATAACTCGGATCCCTTCCTCAGCACCTGGCTTCGGGTATCTGATGTGATGGACTGGTTTAGCGAGGAGCGGAATCTTATGCCTTGGATGAACGAGCCAGAAGAACTTCCGGCCCAGTATGAGATCCAGCCGGGCGACTTCAGCCTGGGAGAGGATGCTGAGTGGAAGGATATGCCTGACGGTGTGGAATCGTTCTGGCTATATGATCTGAAGGCGAACCGACCACTTGGTAAGCTCCTCGGCTCCCTGTTTGAGTATTTGAACCCGGATACAAAGGTGTTTATCAGTGCCATCGTGCGTGTGGGGTATGACATGATTGACTCAAATCTCAAGGTAGAAGTCATACACCCGGAATTGAGCATGAAAGAGTACCGTCGTCCTCTGAACGATTCGGAAAAGGCGATTTTGCTCTCCATGATCCAGAAGCATGAGACTGAGCGCCTTCGTAATCTCTATCAGGCCACCTCCGCCGTGCTGAAAGGAGGCTGGGTATGAGCCTGACAACATCCCAGGAGATCCTTGACCTATGGGCCAAGAATGAGAGTCCGGAGGCAAAAGAGGAACGTTTGGCTATCAACTCCCTTAGGCGGGATGTCGAGACAGCCCAAGAGAGCATCCAAGATGCGATTGGCCGCTATCGAAAGCGGAAGCTGCGCGCACGCAGCAAAGCCAAGGCGAATGCTGCGGATGTATTCTCTGAGTTGGATCAGTACTCCTCTATGGAGGATATCCGCAATGCCTATGGTTATGAGGTCATCACCGAACATGAGATGGATCGGCTCATGAACCTATGGGAACTGCGCGAGCAGACCTACAGGCGAGAAGGGCCATACACAGATCGTGTCATTGAGATGCTGGAGCTGGCCAGTCGTGCTATCTGGGCAAAATATGGCCCGGATATCATGGAATATGATTCCAAAGTCTCACAAATGCGTCAGGCGGCCGAGCAAATCGCAGCAGAAAATTATCAGAGAGATATTGAGCGAGAGCATCATGCTGAGAGAGGTGAGTGGTAACATGGCCTTCAATCGAGACGATATGACTTGTGTCCCCCACATGGCGGATCTTTCTGAATATGTCAGCCTAAAGGACGACAATCCAGCAGAAATCCGAGATAGCTGTCTTGGGAGTTTGCTGAGTTTGTCCGAATCCATTGCGGAGGTGGTCGCATCTCCCCAGGCAGACCAACTACCCAAGCGCGTGCTGGAGATGAAGGTCTCCGCGCTCTTTGACGTCCACAAGCGGGCTCGTTCATATCGGGAGATGCATATCCGAGATGATATTGTAGATGTCATCATGGAGAAGAAGAGGAAGATGATTCTGGATGCGACGACCGTTCAGGAGCTGAAGCGCATCTGTGCTGAACCAAAACCCTACTATACCGGGAACCAGTTCAAAGCATCCAAGTACTGCATTCCGGAAGAGGAACTGATTGCCTGGTCCTGTACCTCGCTGCGGGCCCCGTTGAATGCGGCCGGCTTCAATAGGTATATGCAACTGTTCAAGGAAGTCTTCGGCTTCCTCCCCTGGGAGGACCAGTGATATGATGACCTTATATGGAGTGGATCTGCTGCTACAGATCTATGCTGCTTACCTGGACCGCTACCAGAAGGCCCTACAACGGGGCTATGACGCCGAAGGGGAACGGTACCACTGGCTGTATCAGGAGCTTTATGCTCGCGTACAGACAATCCGTGAGGCCATTCTCTATCTGGATGCGCTGCCCAAGTTCCTTTGCGGTGTCGAGGATGATAAGGCACTTCAATTTGTCTTCGAGTATACCTCGCGTCTGTTTTCACCAGAGAGCATAGGTGCATCCGATCATGCGGAAGGCGAAAAGCATCCCTTCTTTCACGATGGGAACCCGTATTGGAGAGATCTCCAAGAGGGTATGGAGGCATTTAACGAGGAGGAGATCCTCAAGAATCGTCCCCTGCTCTATGTTTATTCTTGCGAGCTGATCACCCGGGCAATTCGCCTCTACCTTCAGATTCGGGAAACAAAATTCCATGCGATTGACCGCGAGAAGTTTCATGGTTTAATGCAGATGCAAAAGACCGCATTACCTGAAAAGAAGTAACCTGCGGGTTTGAGTCACATCAGAAACATTAGACAAAGCGCTCTTAAATATCATATACGGGGAGGGGCCATCTACCTTAGGGTGGATGCCTCTCCCCCTTCTTTTTTTGAAAAGATCTACGCAGTCTTATGGATAGAAAGACGGTCTTAGGAATAGTGGATTTGAATTGGTGACACTGCATTTTATACTCCTATTAGACAGACACTCTGTCTGATAGGAGGTGTAAAGTTGGACGCAGCGAAGATAGGGCAGCGGATCCAGCAAGCACGAAAAGCTCGCGGAATGACGCAGTCCCAACTGGCAACCAAGTTAGATATTTCAACCAAGTACCTGAGTAATATCGAGTGCGGTGATAAGGTTCCTAAGTTTGAAACCTTCGTTGCCATCGCAAATGCCCTTGAGGTAGATGCGAACACCTTGCTGGTTGATGTGCTGACGGTATCATCTGCAATCATCAGTTCCGAGATTTCGGAGAAGCTGGCGAAGCTCTCTCCATATGAGCAGCGCAGGATGAAGCGCCTTTTCGATGTGATGATCGAGGATGCCTCTGGCAGCCATAAATGATATGCTTTAATAAAACTTCCACATGGTGTGTGAAATAGGGGATGTCCGAACTTCGGACCTCCCCTATTTTTTGTTTTCCTGACTCGTTTAGCAATTCATTCCTAAAATAATGCGACACACGACAATGTTCGACAAATTATTTGTTCCGCGCACACTATACTCTTTCTTGTAGATAGATAGTCTATCTGATAGAATGATAAGGAGGACAGAAGAATGCGTAGACTTCATGCCGCAGGGATAGCGTTTCTAATCGAATATCACTGGTTTTGGATCATTCGATATAGGAGGCAAGGGGAAAGATTACTGGCGAACGGTGAACGGCTCTCATCGCCAAGGCTCCTCACCCTCACAAAGAAAATCGATCATCATGGCATGAAAGCTTTTTATTGGCAAGATGTTTATGAAGCTGTTGGGATGCTGTCCTGAGAAAGGGACAGCATCCCTTTTATAATCCAAAGCAGAAGCTATCATCCGCATATTACATCGTTCGCTATGGAGGTGGTCCAAATGATACTTATAGTCTGCATTGATGATCGAAATGGCATGGCATTCAATCACCGACGGCAAAGCCGGGATCGCGTGCTCGCGGACCGGATTGCAAGTCTGACAATGGGGAAAAAGCTGTGGATAGAGCCATATTCTCAAAAGTTGTTCTCCGGCGGCAATGCAGTGGTCAGTGATGACTATCTCACCGCAGCAGGCACCGATGATTACTGTTTTGTTGAACGGGATGATGTGACGCCCTATGAAGATAAGATCCGGAAGATCATCGTATTTCGATGGAACCGAGTTTATCCATCCGACCTGCGGTTTGGAATCGATTTGACTGCCTGGCAGTTAGTGTATTTCGAAGAGTTCCCCGGCAGCTCACATGAAAAAATCACAATGGAGGTATATGAGAGATGAAGAAGAGATGGATAGCCGCATTCCTGGCCATGGTTTTGTCCCTATCCATGCTGGCCGGCTGCGGAGCTGAGCAGGCCGTTTCGGGCACAAACTCGGATCTTTCTCAGATCGCGGATACGATGGACAGCGATGCTCCATCGCAATCCGGCGAGTCTGAAGAGGCGGTGCAAACTGGCGATGAGTCGGCTGAAGAACCTGATGTATCCGATTCGACGGCGCCCGTGGAGTCGGAGCAAATCAGCTCCAGTACGGTATTCTCAGTCAGTGATGTGCCGGCTTACTCCGGATCTGCCTATGACGCAGTCAATGGCAATGTTCCTTACTTCACCACAGAGGATCTTACGACATCCTCTTTCGAATCCTACAGCCCCTTGGACAGCTTAGGACGGTGCAGCATGGCCTATGCCTGCGTCGGCCAGGATATAATGCCTACAGAGGAACGCGGCAGTATTGGCCAGGTAAAACCAACTGGATGGCACACAGTCAAGTACGATTGTGTGGATGGAAAGTACCTCTATAATCGCTGCCATCTCATCGGCTATCAGCTGACCGGCGAGAATGCAAATGAGGAGAACCTGATCACCGGCACACGATACCTCAATATTGATGGTATGCTCCCCTTTGAAAATATGGTAGCTGACTATGTCCAGGAAACGAACAACCATGTCCTCTATCGCGTTACCCCTATATTTGAAGGCGACAACCTGCTGGCCAGCGGTGTCTTGATGGAGGGATACTCCGTCGAGGATACCGGCGATGACATCTGCTTTTGTGTCTACGCCTACAATGTGCAGCCGGGGGTTACGATCAACTACGCCACCGGCGACAGCGCACTTGACGGTACCGCCGGTACTACGGACCCAGTCACTCCGCCGTCAGTTCAGAATCCATCTGCAAATTCACAGACTGGGACATCGACCACCCAGGCGGACTATGTATTGAACAATAACACGAAGAAGTTCCACCTGCCTTCGTGCTCCAGCGCCGATGACATCAAGGCATCCAACCGTGAGGATTATTACGGCTCACGTGAGGATCTGATCGCCCGGGGCTATGATCCCTGCAAGCGTTGCAATCCCTAGTATCGGCCCAGCGAAATGACCATGCCAAAAAATTTTGTCTGATTGGAGTGTGTTTCATGGGCTTTTTCGATAATCCATTTGGAGGCATCTTTGACTTTAACGGGGATGGCCATACCGACGTGTTCGAGGCTGGCCTTGGCTTTGCCATGATGCAGGAAACCCTGAAGGAAGCGGAAAGAGCCGACAGTGCAAATGCGTTCTCCCTTGATAGTGACCTGGACTGTTTCGAGACGGATGAGCTCCAGATGGACCTGGACGAGCTTAACGATCAGCTCCTTGAGCTGGATCTGGACGAACCGGCAGACCACTTCAGCAGGGCTCACGAGCGATGGGAAGAGCGCAGGGGGGCCTTAGCCGACCGGATCTGGGAAATTGAGGATCAGTTATTCGGCCTGTAATAGAAGCCCAAGGGACATTATGCAGTACTGATTATGGGACACCTGCTTTGGTATCCTGATACCAGAATATAAAGGAGGTGCGTTCCATGTACTACTACAGCAAAACCAGCAAGAACAAAATCATCCATACTGACGCTTGTCGGTACCGCCATGCAATTAGTCAGAATCATATGGGTTCATTTGAGACACTTGCTGAGGCACATGAGGCTGGCTATCGTCTCTGCAAGGCTTGCAGCCCCTTGGTTAAAATGTTCCGCGATGAGGAAGAAAAGCTGATGGTTCTCTGCCGGGAGAAAGGCCTCGCTATCAGTCTCCGGCGGAACTTCATTACGATCTCATCCCCAAGAAGCAAATGGCGGATCCTGGCTGATGATAACCGCAACAGGACTATGCTGTACCATTGCAACGACTTTGACTATGAGAATGCGAGCCCTGTACCTGGATACCACAATCAGCATGTCAATTATGCAACGCTCCAGGAATACCTGGATTACATCATTGATCACGACTACTACCGAATGATGCACCCGCTGTACCCGGCGCCACAGCCGAAAGCGCCCCCGGTAAAAGGAACGAAGCGGTACCGGAAAGCGCAGGCAAAAGAGAAGCGCAAGGCAAAGAAGGCAGCAGTCTGGAATGTGCTGAATATCATTGACTCCCTATCCGCACAAAACCAGACTAGAGCTGTCGTCTGAGGATAGGAGTGACATACCATGATTTTACTTTACATCTGGGCTGGCCTTGCTGGCCTTCTCTGCATACTGTTTGTGCTGAAGCTGGTGATCCAGATTGGCATGGCAGGAAGTGGCCGTAGCGCCGACTGGTCCTCCTATAATGCATTGCTGTTTGGCCTGTTGATTGTGGTCTTTTTCCCTATCATGGTACTGTTCGCATGTCTAAAAAAGATGCGATAAGGCTGATATTGACATATTCATTTTTGACGTGGTACTGCGATTATGGTATTCTTTTACACAGATAAGATGAACGGGGGAGGTGTTGGAAGATGGAGCCGCGCGAGCATATTCCCTTCCGAGGAGAACTCCAAAAGATGCGTCTTGTTGCCAATAATATGGGCTACGGCCCCCTTCCTCCTCCTGATGAAGAGGTAGAGCAGCGACTGACCGTGACCGCAAATGGCAAAGTGTGGCTCTCTCGCTGGTGCCTCCACGAAAATATGACCTATGTCCTGATCAGTCGAGAGCAGTTCAAAGTGAAGCCAACATGCACGAAATCCCTTTTCTCACAGATTGCCGCATACTTTTCTGATAGTGAGACCGCCGGTATGGCAACTGATGTGGCCGTTTGGGAGCTTGAGCTAACCAATTTAGAAGGTACATTGTTTCCCTTCACGGGGCCCATGCTCAGAGGTTTTTCCACCGAGCTCGATGCTATATCGGATAAGTTGCGGTCAGTCTTCGATCGAAAAGGTTTGTTTGCCTTCGATGGCGAACCAGAGCGCGACGAGATCGATCGAATTACTACTTGAGCGGTGAAGTTATGGCTCATGGTGTCAAAAAGAAAACTGCCAGCCACATCTACTGGAGGCTCGATGCTAGTAGCGACGGGCTGATGCCGTTCTATGCGGCACGGGGGTAAGGCCGAGGTTTTGCTTTACTTGTATGCGCCCGAATAGGGAACGAAATGGTTAATAACATCAACAAAATTGATATCATCCGCAGGGTTGTGTAAAATGGCGAGCAGTATATAGAGTCAGCTGCTTGTGGCAGCCAGAGGTTCTGCCATGGGCAGAGCCTCTTTTTCATGTGGAGTATTATGATGCAGTCGATGTGAACGCTGCGGCATTGCTCGACTGCGTATATTGGGAAGGGAAAATGAAAATGAAGATTGGATGGGTGGATTTTTCAAATTCTGAACGAAATAAGGTTGTTTCCATCCTGCGACTTTTGGAATCACAGACGGCTCTCGATGAATTGGGTGTAGGAACAGTGCGGGATGCTTTTTCAAATTTGCTTTTTCCCGGTATCTCCACACTGGAAACTAGAGCAAAGTATTTTGTCTTGGTTCCATATATTTTCAACCTTGCGGAGAGACAACGGTTCCGGAATCGCAGGGATGTCCTACAGTTCATCCAGGGACAAGAGTCCAAGATGGTAGAAACCCTGGTAAAAAACTCCGCCCCTAGTGCTGATGGAATTATTGGAAGCCGCAATTTCAAGCAGGGAAGAACCGTCAAGATGAAGCCCAGCACCATTTATTGGAGCGGCCTGCGCGCCACATCCATCCTGCGGTACCCGGAACTGAATATCGCCAATGCCTGCGCCATCATCTATGGCAAGACTCAGAAACGGCAGGAGATTACCCTGAAGACCGAGGACAGTGATTCTGCCGGAGATGATGCGGATACCTTACTGGGGGGGCAAGTTCTCTTCACTCCCATTGTGCCGGATTACGATTTGAATGATGCCACAATTGAACTGACGGGGAAGGAAGCTACATACCTGCTGGAGCAGTTCATCGCGAGTCCCGGCACCGAAGACTCCCTGACTGCTTACATGCTGCGGAATAGAGTGTCCTATTCCTCCTTTGAGGCCATTGACCCTGCTGAAATTCCCGGCAATCTTGGCAACATCATCATGCTTGGGCAGGACTTTGCAAACTTTATTTATGGCGCGCACCTACTTTATAACATCATCTATGCGGAAGGCTCAGACTACCAGGATGCACTGACAGAGGAAATCCACGATGAATTCTACTCCTGGCTTGACCATTACACCATCCCCAAGTTGGATGAGATTATTGCTCTCTCCCTCTGCCCCAATTCCACAGCCAGCTTCCTCCACGCCTTCGACGAGGCTGCGCAGACTGGTGATGTTTCCACTATGCGGGAACTCATCATCCAGCGGGAGAAGTTCGTGAAGCCCAATCGAATGAAGCTAAACCACCCTGAGCAGTACCGCTATGACCGGCCTATCCACTACTACAAGATGAACTATCGATTTTCCATTGCCAATACCATCATCAATGATATTTTCCGTGGACTGGGGGCGATCTGATGGCTCGTAGACAATTTGACCAGGAGGAAAACCGCCTGGAATATGGTCATCTCTTGTTCCCGGAGCCGGACTATGACCTGGATTTTGCAGTGGGCATGACCTACTCTCTGGATATGGAGGCGCTCCTTGGTGTGCCTGTCTCCCTGGGCATGTTGGAGGACCTGGACGGCAGTGCAGCCCAGAACCCATTCTTTCTGCTGGAAGCCATCCGCAAGAGCAGCGATAACATCGCCATCTTCTGCAATGCTGACGGCATCAAACTGCCCCAGAACATCAGACCAGTCTATGCCCTCCTGGAGAATAGTATCTTTCCCATAGGCCTGGGCCAGAAGGCCAACTTCCACCCGAAACTCTGGATTATCCGATACAAAAGCGAACGCGCCGCCCCAATGATTAAGGTCATCGTCCTGAGCCGCAACCTGACCTTCGACCGGAGCCTCGACATCGCAGTCGAGATGACGGGCTACGTGGAGGATCTCTCCAATGAAGCACACAGGCCGCTGGCGGACATGCTCAGTTTCGTTACCTCTTATGCAAATGATGAGAAACAGAAAAAGATTCGGGCGCTGGCTCGTGATGTGCTGCATGTACCGGAGTTTGATTGTGGAGACCAGTATGAGCAGTACCTCTTCCTGCCCTTCGGCATTCCAAGGTACAAGAACAAGGCAGAGAGCCTGCTGATGGGCACCAACAGTCTGATTGTGGTGTCGCCGTTCCTGACAGAGAGTGTCGTGGCCAAATTGACGGAAAGCCCTCAGCAGAAGGTGCTCATTACCCGGAGGAGTTCGGTTACACAAAGGGTTTGGAACTGCTTTCAGAAGGTCTATGTCCTCCGCGAGGCTCTGCTGAGCGATGAAGTGCTGGAGACGGCTGATGCCCCGGGCACTTCCCGGCGAGATCTCCACGCCAAAGTCTATTTCAAAACTGATCAGACAGGAAATTACCTGTACCTTGGCTCTCTCAATGCCTCAGCGAATGCCTTCTATCACAATGTGGAGTTCCTGCTGGAGCTGAAGTTCAAGCCATACTATGCATCCTTTAATTCTGTGTTGAAAGACCTGGTACCGGACAAAAACTGCGCCTTCGAGTGCCTGGAAGCACCCCCAGAAGAAACAATTTTGGAGAACGACGAGGAGTCCATGGATATTCTCTCCGATGTGATCTATGCCTTAGGGACAGCTAAAGCCGAGAAGAACGGTGAACGGTACTCTTTGACATTGACCTGTGCGCCGATAGAAAAGGCCGCTGAGATTGCCCCTCTTTTCCGCAAGGGTATGTTCCGCCCAATCCGGGAGCAGATGACTTTTGACCAGATGCTCTTGAAAGAACTTTCAGAGTTTTATATCATCCGCCGTGGTACGGCTTATGCCCTCGCCAAGGTGGAGACCGTGGGCATCCCTATGGAGGAACGGGATAACGCCATCTATAATGAAGTAGTTGGGAGCAAGAGCGGCTTCCTGGCTTATGTGGCGTTCCTGTTGGCAGATGACTTCACGGAGGCCGCCCTAGAGCAGCATGACCTGCTGAGCCTGCTGGAACAGAGCAACGGCACCGCATCCAATGCTATGCAGACGGCACTCTATGAGCGCCTACTTCGGTCGGCCGCAGAACAGCCGGAGCGGCTGAATTCTGTGGTCAGTGTTATGGAGAAGATGGATCCGGAACTGGTAGATGACTCCTTTAGGAAACTCATCGAGACATTCCAATCTGCCGTGGGAAGGAGAAAACGCTGATGCAACCGATGGACTTTCAGGAAGCAACTGCTTCGCGTATCCTTCAGATTTTTCGAGATGAGAGGCAGAATCGCATTCTCCTGGCCGATGAAGTGGGGCTTGGCAAGACCATAATTGCCCGTGCAGTCGTGCAGAAGGTGTCAGAATGGCACAAGGAATGGGATGACCACTTCAAGGTGGTCTATATCTGCTCCAATATCAACATCGCAAATCAGAACTGTCGGAAACTTGGCATCCCCGATGAGGACTGTTTGAAATTCTCCGAGAGCCGGCTTTCCATGCAGCATCTCCGTATCTATGAGTCCTCTGGGAAAAATCACAGTTACCAACAGCTTATTCCCATGACTCCGGCCACATCCTTCTCCATGGTGGGCGGCCGCGGTACCCAAAACGAGCGTGCCTTGATTTTCGTTGTCTTGTCCCATTACCCAGCCTTTGAACACTGCCAGGGAGAGCTGGATCAGCTTCTGAAGATCGATGATACGCTGGTGAACTGGGATGGCTATGTTGATTGGTATGAGCAGCGCGTAGAAGACTGCGATGCGGATTGCGGCAACTACCTCAGCGACATGATGGAGTCCATCCATGCTGCTTTTGAGAAGGAACCGGAGCTGCTGGAGCATATCTTGGAAGTCTGCTTGAACGATGATGTCATGGCTGTCCCCTATACGGAACGTCGGGACATCGTCAACGCCCTGCGGCGTGTCTTTGCGGGTATCAGCCTCGACCTCCTGAAGCCAGACCTAGTCATCATGGACGAATTCCAGCGGTTCAAAGATCTTATCTCCAGTGATGAAAGTGAGAGCGGAATGCTGGCCCACCGATTCCTCGTGGAGAGTGATGTGAAGGTGTTGCTACTCTCGGCCACGCCCTATAAGCCGTACTCCACACTAGAGGAACTTTCCCAGAATGCCGAAGGGCACTACCAAGAGTTCATGCAGGTCATGGATTTCCTGCTCAACCGTGAGGATAAGAAGGCGCGGTTCCGCGAGGTTTGGCGGAATTACTCCAGCCATCTCTCTGAAATCCAAACGGATGACTATTCTATTCTCATTGCCGAGAAAAACAAGGCTGAGGAGGCAATGTACCAGTGTGTCTGCCGGACAGAACGCTTGAGTGACGCCATCTTCGACCGGAGCAAGGCCAAGGAGATGGATGAGATCAGTGTCGGCGACATTGCCTCCTATACTGACCTTCAACACTTGATGGATAACCTCCAAATCGGGAAATTCCCCATTGACTATGTGAAGTCCGCGCCCTATCTTCTGTCCTTTATGAATTATGTTGTGAAGGATAAAATCGTCCGGGAGCTGAAGAAGGCTGGGGATTACAGCGAGGTGGAGCGTTCCAACACGATGTTGCTCCGCAGGGGGTGGCTCAACCGCTATGAGAAGATCCCCTGCAACAATGCCAGACTGCAAACCCTCTTCAATGAGGTCTTCAATCGCGGCCGTAACGGCGCGGAACTGCTGCTGTGGATACCAGCCTCCCGGCCATACTACCAGACGGACAATGTGTTCTCCAGGAACGCAGGATACTCCAAAACTTTGGTGTTCTCCAGCTGGGAGATGGTCCCTCGTATGATTGCTGCTATGACCTCCTACGAGGCAGAGCGGCTGACGGTGGGCCGGCTGGGAAAACGGGAAGGTGCCAATCAGAAGAAATACTTCGCTCAGAATGTTGAAGACGGCGGGAAGAGACGCCGAAAAGTGAACATCCGCCTGCGTGACGAGATGGCAGAAGTGCTGACTTATCCAAGCCGGACACTCGCTTCCATGTATGACCCTATCCAGTACGGCGGCCAGACTATTACAGCGGTACGCACTGCCGTGCGGGCAAAAGTGCGGCTGAAGCTTGATCAGCTTATCCAAATGAGTAGGCTAAAGCCTATTCGCAGGAGTGCTGGTCAGGTATTGGCGCTCCTACAGAGGTTGGATGGTGACAGACTTTCTGAAGAACTTCAGGGCATCCCCGCCGGTGCTGAGGAACTGCTCACAGACTTGGCCATTGGCTCCCCCAGTGTGTGTGCCTACCGCCTGTTCCAGGGCGAGGACAGCAGGGATGCTATGGCCTACGAGCTGGCAGGTAGCTTCATCTCCCTCTTCAACAAGCAGGAGTCTATGGCCATCATTGATGTCCTGTATGGCAACAAGGGCGATACAGATGCCTACTACGAGAATGTGGCAAGTTATTGTGTGGACGGCAATCTCCAGGCGGTCTTGGATGAGTATGCCTTTACCTTAGGCACCACAGGCCAGGAACTGCTACAGGAGATGATGACCGGCTTTGCGGATACCGCGAGCATCCAGGTGGAGACCCGAGAGTCCTTCCTTGGGAAACGGGAAAAGTCCAGGATCCGTACCCACTTCGCAGTGGGCTACTTCAACGCCCAAGTCAGCGAGAAGACTATGCAGCGCACGGAAAACATCCGTATGGCGTTCAACTCACCGTTTCGGCCCTTCGTGCTGGCCACGACTTCTATCGGCCAGGAGGGCCTGGACTTCCATACTTACTGCCGGAAAATTGTCCACTGGAATCTGCCGGCTAACCCCATTGACTTGGAGCAGCGCGAGGGACGGATCAATCGCTTCCTCTGCCACGCTATCCGTCAGAATCTGGCCGAAGGCGAACATGGCGCTTTTCCCTTCCAGCATAATGTCTGGAAGGAGATCATCGACCGGGCCTCTGATGGGCTGAAGGGCTCGGAGTCTGATTTGATACCATACTGGTGCCTACCAGATGATTTCCCATTCACCCGGAAGATAGAGCGTATCGTCCCAATGTATCCCTACAGCCAGGACAAGGTCCGGTATGAATACCTCATGGAGGTGCTGTCCGTTTACCGCCTGACCCTGGGTCAACCGCGTCAAGAAGAACTGATGGAGGCCATCAAAAAGGAAAAATGGGATGCCAAGGAACTCGAAAAGTTATATATCAACCTTTCTCCCTGGCGGAAAAACTGCTATAATCGCAAGTAGAATGCTGGACAAAGGAGAAGAATTGTGGCTAAGATAGGCGATATGGACAAGATTATGAATAGTGTCATGAAAAATCAAGGAATACTGGATGCTGTTGAGCATATGTCGAAATTGGGATATATTCATAATCTCCATGTGCCTGCCTATCTCTACGAACCAGGTTTTCAGGCATCGCTACAGAATGCCATGAGCTCTCTTCCGGCAATAAACCAAGCCCTGGAGCAAAGGCCGATGTCTAGTTCCTTTGCTGCCCAGCCATATCTGAATGGTCCATTGACGACTCAGGATATCAGCTATATTATGAGCCAAGTTCCATTGGCGATGGAACTGAATAAGGCGGAACAAATTGCCAGCAACTGGACAATGAGCATTCCGGCGGGTCTTGGAAAGTTTGATGGGCTATACCAAACTTTGGCTCAAATACCCCCATCTCCAACTGCTCAGATTTTTGAAACAGTTTTTGCTGAGCAACAAGCGTTTTATGATAGATACAGGGCAGCCTGTGTGAAAGCATTATATGATGCGGGATGGTGCCCCTTCATCTATGATGACAGTCCATATTCGGCCGTTATAGGACTCAATGAAATCCTTATCCACACAAAACCCGACACAAAAAGTCGGAGACAAAAAATCGACCGATTGGTGTTTGACTACTTTGATGATGGGTACATCAAGTGGCTAAAGCAAAATTGGAAGGATGATTCTGCCTCGGTACGATTGAAAAGGACACTACGGCATGTCCTGGAAGCGTATATGAAAAAAGATTATGGCATACCAGTAGTTGTGCTTTCTACCCTATGGGAGGGGCTCATCAAGGATATCGATAAACTGCAAGACAAACCCGGATCAAAAAAACTGAAGGAGTCTGTGCATAACCTTGTAACGAAAAATGAGTACCCTGAGGCACTTGCAGAATTCTATGATAATCTTGTGATGTACCGCTGTGAAAAGCAGGGGGATGTCAAGGACGATGCCCCGGGACGGCACTTCGTTGCTCATGGGTTGTGGTACAAGAATTACCCTACAAAAAAAGCCGCACTGAATGCCATACTATTTACAGAGTTCCTTTTCGAGCTGAAACGACAGTGCTTAAGGAATTGAGGAGGTTTGATTATGGCTCGACACAAGTACCAGATTAGCGATACTGAAGCAGCGAAGATGCGTGACATAGAAAACTATACACACGACGACAAACAGCGCACCAACAACCCGCCGGTGGGTATGGCCCAGCACGATAAGGCAGAGGAGAAGGTCAAGATCTACCAGTTCGATCCCCACTTGGACCCCACGCTCCAGTGGGCAGGCAAGGCAGAGGGCATGAGTTTTGAAGTCCCTACTTCCTCTATCCACATTCATGAGTCCATCAAGCCGCTAAACATCATTGCCCGTGTGACCAAGGAGTACTCCGATGCGGAGGCCGGGCAGTTAAAAGGGCAGCTTGGCCTGTTTGAAGCAGAGACTCCGGCGGAACGGATGCGCCGCCGCCGGGAGTCCATTGAGTTCTACCAGCACGGCGTCAACTGGACCAACCGGATGATTGCTGGTGACAGCTTGGTGATCATGAATTCCCTGCTGGAGAAGGAGGGCATGGCCGGCCAGGTGCAGATGGTATATATTGATCCACCGTATGGCATCAAGTATGGCTCCAACTTCCAACCCTTTGTGGATAAGCGGGATGTGAAGGATAAAAAGGATGAAGATCTGTCTCAAGAGCCAGAGATGATCAAGGCTTTCCGGGACACCTGGGAACTGGGCATCCACTCTTACCTCACCTACCTGCGGAATCGGCTACTGCTGGCACGGGAACTACTGGCGGATAGTGGTAGCGTGTTTGTGCAAATAAGTGACGAGAATGTGCATCATGTTCGGGAATTGTGCGATGATATTTTCGGAGCAGAAAACTTTGTGAGCGAAATTTTATTTCAAACAACCGGTGGTTTTGAAACATCTACTCTATCACGAGTAGGAGATTATATAGTATGGTATTGTAAAAATAAAAAGGCAATTAAATATCATACACTATATGAAACCCAAAATATACGAGCTGGAAGTGGGGTATACCGATGGCTTCTTTTACCAGACGGTACACAAAGAAGCATGACACAAGATGAAATAATTAACCCCGATACATTGCCAAAAGGTACCATCGTATATGCAGCTGATAACATCAAATCACAAGGAGCATCAAGTCAAAACCAGGAGTTTCTTTTTGAAGGGAAGGTATATACCCCAGGAAGCGCCAGCCATTGGAAAACTTCCGTCGAGGGCTTGGAAAGATTAGCCAATAGCAAACGGATTCACACCGCGTCCAATAGTATTAGGTATCGCCGATTTATAACAGATTTTCCTTATAAGCAAATTACAAATTTTTGGTCTGATACCGGAACAGGAAGTTTTACAGATGACAAAATATATGTTGTCCAAACAAATTACAAAGTAATTGCTCGCTGTATGCTCATGACCACAGACCCCGGCGACCTGGTTCTGGACATCACCTGCGGCAGCGGTACCACCGCTTATGTAGCCGAGCAGTGGGGCCGCCGCTGGATTACTTGTGATACATCCCGTGTGGCAATTACTCTGGCGAAGCAACGCCTGATGACAGCGACCTTCGATTACTACAAACTGGCCCATCCAGAGCAGGGTGTGGGCAGCGGATTTGTCTACAAGACTGTCCCCCACATTACCCTGAAGTCCATTGCCAACAATGAGCCGCCCGCAACGGAAACTCTGTACGATCAGCCAGAGATCGACAAGGGCAAGGTTCGTATCACCGGTCCTTTTACTGTGGAGGCACTGCCTGCTCCCGTGGTGAAGCCACTGGATGATGTGAGTGATTGGGACGAGGACTCCACTGCCAAGCAGACCAACTGGCGGGATCAGTTGCTGGCCACCGGCATTATGGGCCGAGGCGGCAGCCGGTTGGCGTTCAGCCGCGTGGAACCCCTGTCCGGCACCAAGTTTCTCCAGGCCGAGGCGGAGACCAAGGAAGATGTGCCCCGCAGGGCAGTCATCTGTTTTGCCGGAGAGACGAAACCCATGGACTCCCGCATGGTATCCATGGCTCTGGACGAAGTGGAGACTCTGCGCCCGGCTCCCAAGCTGGTCATCTTTGCTGCGTTCCAGTTTGACCCCGAGGCCGCCAAGGACATCGACGAGCTGAACTGGCCGGGGCTTACAATTTTGAAAGCGCAAATGAACACTGACCTGATGACCGACGATCTAAAGAAAAAGCGGTCTTCCGACCAGTCCTTCTGGTTGGTGGGCCAGCCGGATGTGGAGCTGATCCCGGACAAGCGCAGCAAAACCCGTTATAAGGTCAAGGTCAACGGGTTCGATTACTACGATGTAAAAAAGGGCACGGTGGAATCCGGCAGCACCTCCCGTATTTCCATGTGGATGTTGGATACGGACTACGACGGGATGTGCCTGCAACCCACCCAGGTGTTCTTCCCCATGGGCGGCAAGAAAGACGGCTGGAACAAGCTGGCAAAGACGCTGAAGGCGGAGATCGATCCCGACCTGATCGAAAAATATGCGGGCAATGAGTCCCTCTGGTTTACGGTACAGCCCAATTCTCAGATTGCAGTGAAAATCATTGATGACCGTGGAATTGAAAGCTTGAAGGTCATGAGAGTAGGTGATGAATGATGGCCGGAATTGACCAACTCATTATCAACTCTGCCTTTCAGGAGCCGGAGCATCACTGGAAATATGACCTGAACGGCCAGACCTTTGTGCGGGAACCGGGACGGCGGCCTGCCGGATATTTTGTCGCCGGTCAGGGCTCCAACCAGTACAATGACATTGGGCAGTTTATCGAACTCCCTCTGGTTAACAAGATCCGCCCCAGAGTGAAGGCATGGCGGCAGGCCGGATACCCCGGCGTGACCGGCGTAACTAAAAAGCTCCTGGACCACTGGAACGACAAGGACGCCAGGCAGTATCAATTTTTCTTCTGTCAGATGGACGCCATTGAGACCATCATCTGGCTCACGGAAGCGCCTGATGCGGAGAAGGTGGGTATCGAGATCCCCGGTGATGGCGGACTGTTCCGGCGCATTTGTACCAAGCTGTGTACTGGTGGTGGAAAGACTACTGTCATGGCCATGCTCATTGCCTGGATGGTCTGCAATAAGGCTACCTATCCACAGGACAAGCGATTCTCAAAAAATGTGTTCATTGTAGCCCCCGGTCTGACCGTTAAAAGCCGTTTGCAGGTACTGCAAACAGGCGGCGAGGATAATTACTATACACAGTTCAATGTGGTCCCCATCGGTTTGATGGACAAGCTGCGCCAGGGCAAGGTGTTGATCACCAACTGGCAGGCGCTGGCGTGGGACAGCGAGGAGGCCATCAAAAAGCGCCGGAGTGTGGATAAACGGGGGGTCAAAAGCGATGAAGCCTACACCCGTGAGGTACTGGGAGAGATGGCCAATGCCCAAAACATCCTGGTCATCAACGATGAGGCACACCACGCATGGCGTAAAAATCCGGAAAATAAGGGAAAGCTGACAAAAGAGCAGAAAGAGGCCGAGCAGCAGGCCACGATCTGGATCAGCGGTCTGGATCGTATCCACAAGACCCGGAATATTTTGACCTGCTATGATTTCTCAGCCACTCCCTTTGCCCCCTCCGGCAAGAGAAACGACGAGGAAGCCCTGTTCGGATGGATCGTCAGTGACTTTGGCTTGAATGACGGCATTGAGTCCGGTCTGGTCAAGACGCCCCGTGTTGTGGTGCGGGATGATGGAACTCCGGATGCGGAGAGTTTTCGATCCAAGCTATATCATATCTATGCGGACGAAACAGTGCGGGATGATATTAACCGTTCAGCTCCGCCGGAAGAACCGCTGCCGGACCTGCTGACTCAGGCGTACTACCTGTTGGGAAAGGACTGGCAAGTTCTGTATCAAGCGTGGCAGGAGGCCGGCGCTGTTGTCCCACCGGTGATGATCACGGTGGCAAACCGCACTGAAACGGCGGCCCGTATCAAATACGCATTCGATCACAATCGCATTCCTGTACCGGAGCTGTGCATTCCGGAACTGACCGTGCATATCGATTCCAAAACAATGGACGAAGCGGAGGGCACCGCTGCACCTGACCCAGTGGATGCTGATGAAGATGGCGGTGAGCGAAAGCTAAGTAAAAAAGAGGCAGCGGCTATCTTGCGGGAGACTGTGGATACTGTGGGGCAGCGCGGAAAACGAGGTGAGCAGATCCGAAATGTGATCTCCGTTGGCATGCTGTCAGAAGGCTGGGATGCCAAAACGGTTACTCATATTCTTGGCCTGCGTGCTTTTTCCAGTCAGCTTCTCTGTGAGCAGGTGGTTGGCCGTGGTCTGCGCCGCACATCTTACGATCTGGCAGAAGGTAGCGATATGTTCACAGCAGAGTATGTGAATATCTTCGGGATTCCGTTTACCTTCCTCCCTCATGAGTCGGACGAAACTGGCACCGCACCGACTACACCTCCCAAAACGCAGGTAGAGGCGTTGAAGGAGAGAATGGACTACGAGATCAGTTGGCCCAACATTATCCGGATTGATCGGGAGTTTAAGCCCAGACTGTCTGTCGATCTTAATAAAATCGACACACTGACATTGGAAGCGGCGGACACCCGTCTCCGAGCCGACCTTGCGCCTATCATTGACGGAAAAACGGATTTGACTAAGTGTACGGAGATCGATCTGCAAAAACTGGATGCAGAACTTCGAATGCAGCGCATTGTGTTTGAGGCATCTGGGCAGGTCTATGATTTGATGAAGTCATCTTGGAAAAGCGAAGGAACCAAATATGCTTTGCTTGGTCAAGTGATTCGTCTGGTGGAGGAATATCTGAAATCCGGTGCAATCGTGATCAATCCTCCCTTGTTCAACACAGACCCGGTGAGACAACGCATCATCTACATGATGAACATGAATAAGATCGTTCAACACCTGTGGGGTTTCATTAAACTGGAACAAACAGAGCGGATTGTCCCGATTTTTGATCAGAATAAGAGAGTTCGTTCTACCAACGATATGCCCACTTGGTTTACCAGCAAACCCTGCTACATCACTCAGCATTCACAAATAAGTCACTGTATGTTTGACAGCGCCTGGGAGGCGACGGAAAGCTATGTTCTGGAGAAAAATCCACATGTCATCTCCTGGGCCAAGAACGATCATTTAGGCTTTGAAATCCTGTATGTATTCGACGGCGTTGTCAGGAAATACACGCCGGACTTTTTGCTTAAATTGGATAATGGGAAAACCTTAGTGTTGGAAACCAAAGGGCAAGAAACTCGTCGAGATGTAGAAAAAAGGAAATCTCTTTCTGAATGGATCGCTGCGGTAAATCAGACTGGAGAGTTTGGCGAGTGGCACAACGATGTTTCTTACAATGTTGCAGATGTAGATGGAATAATTGCAAAATACCTATAAGAGAATTCAAATTTGTCTACCCATAGTTGAGAAAGGAGCGGCAATGGCTAAAGCAAAACAGCAGTTGTCCCAGAAGCAACAGTATCAGCGCTTGATGCAGGCCAAGGCGCAAGCTAAACGAGCTGGGCAACCCACGCCAAAACTCGATGCAAAGATAGAAAAATTAAAGACTCTTATGGGAAGTACGATTCAAAGAAAATCAGCGGCCAAGCCATCTCCAAGCAAACACACTGTCTACAAAGGTGTAAATCCATTCCCAGTGCAAGGCGGTGGCTGTACGCCTAAATAAAATCATTGAGGTGTGTGCAATGAATTGGTTTTCCCCTGAACATGGATACAAAATGTAGAAAAGGACATGGCCCCCAGGACACTGATTGTTTCCTGGGGGCCTGTGTTTTCTATGCTTCGCCTCGTAACTTGCGCTTGTATTTGTAGTAAGTGTTCCGAGCCAGGCCGGTCAGGCGCATAATCTCCGCATCGCTAAGATTGCCATCAAAGTCTCTGGATAGCTTTCGTATGACCTCTTTCGACTCAATGCTTTTCTTTGTGATCACTATACTGTTCTTCTGCCGGCCGATTTGCTTCCCGTTGAGGCGAGCTGTCTCGATTCCCTCCCTGGTTCTCTGGTGCAGATCCTGGACTTCCTTCTCGGACTGTTCAAACGCCAGGCGGATCTGCTCCTTGGCCAACTCCATCAGGTAACGATTGACGCCTTCCAAGATATAATCCACATTGCTGCCCGTCAGCTGGATGTTATTCTCAAGGGCCTTCTTGTAGGTTTCCGTATTGATATGAGGCTCCTTCAGAAAAACAAGGTTCACACCCTTTTGATATAGCTCCTCGTAGGCAGCGAATCCTTCCTTGGCATCACCGCTCATCCGGGATACGCTGTCAAAGACGATCTCATCCCCGGGCTGGATCCTGCGCATCAGCTTCAGCCACTCCGGCCGGTCCAGGCGTGTCCTGGTGAAGACCTCCTGTACGATGATGGCATCGGAGTAGACAGCCTTGATGTTGCGGATCTGCCGGTCAATGCTTTGTTTGGGTTTCGATGTCCTGCAATAGCCATACCTCATATTCACACACCTCTGCTCGTCAGCAGTCTCAATTTATACCATCGTTTTAATTAGCACTATGATTTACGCCTTGAATGCCTTACCAGCAACAGAAATTGAGACGATTGTTGAGAAGGTTTATTTTGATACTTGTTATAGCACGAAAAACAGGGTAGTCCATATTCAACCAGCAGTTCAATGACAACGAAGCATGTTCGCGGTATGCTTAACCCATCAAATCGTTCCGCCGGACATGACATAGGAGGTAAGATCCATGAATATGAAAGATGCATTCCGATTCCAGAACAAACTCAAAGGCCTGATGTGCGAGGCCACTGCCATCCTTCAGGATCGGCGCAACATTGTCAAAGTCAAAACCACCCATCTGCGGAGCAAGGTCATGTCCGACACCCAGGACGCTGTGGTGGAGGAGGCAGCCCCCAGTGAATATGCCGGCCACGCCAATGAGGTAGCCGCCTTTCTCATGTCCCTGCTGGAGGAGCGGGAGAAACTGTGCAAGGCCATCCATGCCGCCAAAAACTCTTTGGAGCTGGATATGGACAGCGAGGTGGGCCTGAACCGGCAGCGTCAGGACCTGGCCGAGGCATTCCGTCACATGGCCGTGCTGCGCAACAGTGAAAAGACCATCGCCGGTGGAGGCTCCGGCTTCCGATTCAACAGTGAAGGAAACCAGGTCTCCTACCGCTGTGATGCCACGCAGGTCACCACCATCGACTTCGATCGGAATAAGATCCGGGGCATGGCCACGGCGCTGAGCAAGAAGGCCGACGAGATTTCCACGTCCCTGGACAAGTGCATGGTCAATACGGAGGTGTCCTATGAGCCGCCCTTTGACATGAACGACAGCTTCGATGAGATCCTCACCGACTTCATCAAAAAAGCAGCGGAAGACTGAGCAGCTCCGCCTCACCTTCGGGTGTGGCGGGCATGGCAGAATGGATAGGCAGTGATGATCGGTTCAGGCGCAGATGAATTATGATGCTGCGCAAAACCCAGCAAAGAAAAGAATGGACAGCATCTTGAAAATGCTACTTGAGCTCATAACTCATGATGTTTCAAGCGTCATGCGACTCCTTCTTCATTCGGTGCTATGGCTTCACTTCTACCATACAATCGTTGCCAGTGCAGAATTCAACCTTTCGCTTCCTAATACTTGCCATAATGGCGTGAAAATTATATTGCAAGTCGCGTGTTCACCCTGGGTCGATCGGTGGTTCGGTTGGATCACGACAGACTCATGGCCGGACAAGCGGATAAGGGTCTAAGCGGTTTTGAAATTCTGCCATGCCCACCGTACCTGAAGGGATCTCTGCATAAAAAGACCTGAGCAGCAGGCGGCTGCCTGCTGCTCGAAAGATACGATATGTGAAGTAGAGATGATAATCTCGTTCATTGGAACCTGGAGCAAAACGCTCAGTGCATAGAGGTTATCTACACTGGGCAGGCTCTGCCCCCGCTGCCACTTGTAGATCGCCTGCGGTTCCTCAAATCCGAAATAGTGCTGAAGATCTCGGACCGTCAGACCGCGAGCCTTCCGGAGGCGGCAGATATTTGCTCCGGTAGCCACAGGGTCGATCACGGGAAACTGAATCATGGACATAATGGATCGCCTCCATTCATCAGGATGATCTCCGCCGCAGCGGAGTATTTTAGGATAACTGAAATGCACTGAAATAGCAAGCGATTCTATCCGATTGTAATGTGATTGTCATAAAGGAGGACTTTTTTGCAACACACGGATTTGTATCAGCACATTGACCGGCGATCGCTGCTCTACACATATTTCGCTTTCCTGGATACAGAGGCCTACCTGGCCGACCAGCTTTTCCTAAAGCATCAGGTACAGGTCCATTTCCGGGAAGAATACGGGCGGGATGGCTTTCCGTATCGCGTGATCTTCTGCCATGTGCGGAAACGCGATGAGGAGCGATTCTTGTCGGCGCTGGCAGAGCTGCCTGATAAGATGATGCTGCTGGGTTATACAGACTACCTGGATGCCTGCAAAGCACTCTGGGGCAATCGTCATCGAGACGAGGTAGAGGAGGTGGATGGGCATGACGCAATTGACACCACTGGACAAGCGCAGTAAAAAAGCCCAGCGGGAATACCACACAAAACAGCGAGGATCCTGGCATGGGCTCAACCCCATCACCCGAACCGTTCAGAGCAGGAAAACATATGACAGAGCAAGAGTTAAACAAGCGGATCGCCGAGATCTTGGAATCCACTAAAGCGGAACCCGGTTGTGGGCGCCAATCTGGACGCCAATACCGGCGCTTGCAGCGCGTCAGGCATATGGATCATCTTCTGTTCCTCCTCCAGCACTGCGGGTATGCGCCGAATATGGGGTACATCATGGGGGACTACGAAGAGTTGACAACCTTACTCCATTCTGGGCTGCACATTCAGTTCATGAAGTCCAGCAATCGTCAACAGTATCTGAAGCGGAAGGCAAATCATATGGTCCGCAAGTACCGTGGCCTGCCAAAGAAGGGCAATCAATACCGCAAAGTGTTCGACTACTGGTGGACGCTCTATTGAATAAGAAGAGAAGCCGACTCGGTTCAGTGATCCGAGCCGGCTTTTTCGCATTGTGGGGTGATGAACGGCAGGGATTTCCCATCTGCGTCATTTGATGGAACACGCAATACATGATATAATCAACAAAAACAGCATATTCTGTGCGGCACTAACATAGTCATCGCTCATCGAATTCATCTGCATGAGCGATGTAATGAGTGATGAACAATTTCCAGTAAGCAGATGGTGTTAGAAAGGAGGCTGCCGAGGCATTGAAGCAGCGCACTTATATCGCGATAGATCTCAAGAGCTTTTACGCTTCGGTGGAGTGCCGGGAGCGTGGCCTTGACCCGATGGACACCAACCTAGTCGTAGCAGATGAAAGCCGCACCGATAAGACCATTTGCCTGGCAGTCACACCCACACTGAAAACTTACGGCATCTCCGGACGCGGCCGGCTCTACGAGGTCAAGCAGCGTGTGAAGGAAGCGAATGCCAAGCGGAGACAGGTAGCTCTGGGCAGAGTGCTCGAAGGTAAGTCCCACTTCTATTCTGAGTTGCAAGAAAACCAAAAGCTGGAGATTGACTTCCTTATCGCCCCGCCCCGTATGGCCTATTACATGGAATACAGCACAAGGATTTATGAGGTCTACCTGAAGTATATTGCCCCTGAGGATATTGTGGTCTACTCCATAGACGAAGTGTTCATGGATGTAACCGACTACCTATCTACCTACAAGCTGTCGGCCCATGAACTTGCCATGAAGATCATTCTGGATGTCATTGAAACCACCGGCATCACAGCCACGGCGGGGATTGGCAGCAACCTCTACCTCTGCAAAGTGGCGATGGACATTGTGGCAAAACACATTCCAGCGGATGAAAATGGTGTGCGTATCGCCGAACTGGACGAAATGACCTACCGAAAGACCATGTGGTCGCATCGGCCACTCACAGACTTCTGGAGGGTAGGACGTGGCTACGCAAAGAAGCTGGAAGCGCATGGGATGTTCACCATGGGCGATGTGGCTCGGATGTCAGAACGTAATGAGGATCTACTGTATCAGCTCTTTGGAAAGAATGCGGAATTGCTGATCGACCATGCCTGGGGCTGGGAACCATGCACCATTCAGGCAATCAAGGCATACCGACCAAGCTCAAACAGTCTAGGTTCTGGTCAAGTTCTCCAGTGCCCATATACTGCGGAGAAGGCACGGCTGGTCCTGCGGGAGATGGCGGATATGCTATCTCTGGATCTGGTGGATAAGGGGCTTGTCACCGATCAGATTGTGGTAACAGTGGGGTACGACATTGAGAATCTTACTGATCCTGTGCGTAGGGCGAAGTACCACGGCGAGGTTGTAAAAGACCACTATGGGCGGCAGATACCCAAGCACGCGCATGGCACAATCAATCTCGACGGCCACACATCATCCACACGAAAAATAATGTGTGCTGCGGCAGAGATTTTCGATCGCATTGTAGACCAGAGTCTCCTGATCCGAAGGTTGAATGTGGTGGCAAACCATGTCATCCCCAAGGATTCAGCTCCTAAGAAAACCGACTCGCTTGAGCAGCTTGATCTTTTTACTGATTACGCCGCACAAAAGGCTCGGCAGGAACAGGAACAGCAGGAGTTGGAGCGCGAGCAAAAAATGCAGGAGACTATGCTGGCCATCAAGAAGAAGTTCGGAAAGAACGCGATTTTGAAAGGTATGAACCTGGAAGATGGTGCGACAGCCAAGGAACGCAACCGACAGATTGGCGGGCATAAGGCGTAGCGCGCGGATAGGTGGGTGAATGAGATGGATAAAAGCGAAATCACTAAAAATGTAAAGAAGAATAGCATTAACATGGTTTTGCAGGAAGCGCTGGATATACTGGATGCTGACGATGGCAAATCATTTGAAGAAAAGCGGGATGCTGTTATTCAGAGACTCACGCAGAAGGATGATACGGAATTATCTCGGCTTCTTGTGGAGCGTGCCATTGCAGATAAAGAGGGTGCGGAGATCAAGACTTCCTTTTGGGGATCCGGAACCCTTATTCCTGTCAGTGAGACGATCTTCCTTAGACCTGTGCAGCCATGTGACCACGAAATCTTTGACACGCTTCAGAAAGCAAATCCTCTCATACAGTCCATGGAAGACAAAGAGCCGTTTCTGGACCTCGTGTGGCGCGAGCACAACGAGGATAAAAGCCTGATGATGTCTATCGTAATGGACAGAGACTACATTGGGTACTGTGGGATCAAAAACACCGCTCAGCCCATTTGGGAAATCGCCATTGAATTGCTGCCTGAGTGGACAAAACATGGGATCGGATTCCTTGCCCTCACTGCCATGCTGGATGAAATGAAATCGCGCTTGGGCGTCTCAAAGTACATCGTGAGAATAGAACCCGCGAATATGGCAAGCCAGAAACTATTTGAAAAACTTGGCGCAAGGCCTAGCGGTATCGTTGATCTGTGGTTCAACGAACAAACGACGCTCAAAAAGTGTGAAGAGGCTGGACTGCACCTTATAGATGACGATATGATTGAAGTGGCTAAGAAATTCAATGTGGAACCCCGAAAATTGCTGAGTCATGTGCTGGAATATGAATTGCTTTGGAGCGGGAAAGAGGTCACAAATGGATCCATATGAGGATATTATCAGTCTTCCCCATCATGTTTCCACTAAACGGCCTCCAATGTCCATGCAGGATAGAGCCGCTCAATTTTCGCCCTTTGCCGCCCTCACAGGCTACGAGAATGCAATTACGGAAACGGGACGCCTAACTGATGTGAGAATAGAACTCGGCGATGAGGAGCGGGAACTGCTAGATCGGAAACAGCATCACCTACAAGAGGTCATAGCCAATAGACCGGAAATCACTGTCACCTACTTTGTTCCCGATAAGAAGAAGGCCAGCGGCGCTTATGTGAATGTTTCTGGCAGGCTGAAGCGAGTAGATGAATACGCGCGGCTACTTGTGCTGATTGACGGGAAGAGGATCCCCTTGGATGAAATTGTAGATATCCAGAGTGATTCCCTTCATGAAATTTTGTAGTTGGTAACGAAAGATTTGCCGGGGCGGCGACATAATAACCTAATACCCTGGAGGATAGCCATGAACAAAACACGGTTGAGTCAGTTGTTTAACAACTACATAGAGAAGTTTGAGTATATCAATAGTCCGGACCTCAATGAAACCTATAAATGGATCGTAGTGGAGCAGTATCGGAAGTCATTCGATTTGGAGGCGACGGATCTTTCTTCGATGCTCTACGAGGTTTGGCGGATCAGTGAGAACATCATTGATAGTGCCAACCAGCAGCCATTTTATGCCTTGGTCACTTACGCAAAAGAGGATCCGGAAACAGTGCGCTCCATGTTTCGCAACCTCTTTGCAGATGATGGTGGAAATCTCTCCGCGCGCCAGGAGAGGATCTATGCCTTCATCCAGAAAAGCGAGGAGCTGAAAGCGAAATATGCACCGGGAAGCTGGCGATATACCAATGATCAGCGCTCTGTGATGGCGTATCTATTCTTCCATGACCCTGAGCACAACTATCTCTACAAATCTACACAGGCCCATGAGTTCGCCGATTGCGTAGACTTCCTGGACGACTGGGGTTCCGGTTCCCACTTCAAACTCGATGTATATTACCGGATGTGCGATGAGTTGGTTGCCGCCATAAAGGAGTTTCCTGCCTTGATCCAAACCCACATGAGCCGCTATGAGGCCGCCAAAGAGAAACTCTATGAGGACCCTGCGTACCACCTCCTGGCCTTTGATATGATCTATTCCTCTCAGGTTTATAACCTCTACGATGGGATACAGTACAGTCACCAGAAGGGCACTGAGAAGAAGCTCCGCCGGGAACGGATTGAAAAAGCGATGGAACTGAAGGAAGCATATGATCAGGCTCATGCGGATATCGAGCATCTGGAAGAACTTCGGTCAACGCTCCTATCCCACTTGCAGGCTGGCTCAAGTATCATCCACAAAGTGTATGGTAATGGCACCGTTGACTCCTTGGACGGCCCATCTATTACTGTTCGATTCCCGGCGCAGCCAGATTTGAAGAAGTTTATGCTTCTGCCATCGCTTGGCGGCGGATTTTTGAAAACGGGGACAGAGGACGATCTCCTGGTCCAAGCCAATGCCAAACTTCTTCAGATGGATGGTACCCTGGAGCGGCGTCTGAAGAACGCCGAAGTCGCACTGGAACCGTACCTACAATATCTGTAAATAAGTAAAGGGCCTGTCACCGAATTTTTCCATTCTGTGACAGGCCTTTCAACGTATATCGGCTTATGAAATGCCAGCATATGAGAATGCGGTTTCTTCGGGGCTCACGGCACTTTCCCAACTCATTGTGGTAGATATCCGCGCTGCTTTCAGACTTTTTCAAGAATATCTTCCACATCGCAGCATAGCGCTCTAGCCAGCATCACCAGATATTCCGCTTGCGCCTTATTGATATTCTTCTGACGCTGTTCATACTGCTGGATCGTCCGCAGGGGAACGCCGGATGCGTCGGCCAACTCCTTCTGGGTAAGATCCGCTTTCAGCCTGTGCAGTTTCAGGTTGGTGTCCGGCTTTGCCGCCCGATACAGCTCATTCATTTTGTCGCAGAACTGGCGGATATCCATTTCGTGAAAGGGATGATAGAGGTCAGCGATACGCTGAATAGGGATATAGGCGTTGATCTCCTCAAAGGTGAGTCCGGTTTCCCATTGATAGTAAGCAAGCGCCCAGCCGGCCCAGTATTCGATGCTCCTGTCCACGGAGTAGTCCGGCTTCACTCGTACAACCTGGATGCCGGATTGCTCCAGTACATGATAGGCCAACTCAACGCCGGATTTTCCGACGAGCAATGTGTAGTCTCCGGCGCCGAAGCGGTCTGCGGCGCCAGACGCCAGGAACAGTTCATAGAACTGCGCAAGGCCATACCCCAGGTCATGTACTGCAAAATCAAGCATCCGGCCGAGGGCGGTGCGGGCCTTCTCCAGATAGACCTTATCGTAAGCGTTCATCATCTGGTTTCATCTCCTCATCCAGAAGCTGTGTGATATACAAATCACCGCGCTGGCGTCTGTTGCGCTCTACACTGAAGTATTCCCGGCGGGCGGTGCGATCGCGCAGCATCTTTTTCGCATACCACTCATCGTGATCTGCCACTTCATAGCCCAGGAAGCGGATCCTGTCGAATGCCTCTTGACTCTTCAGTACGAATTGCTGTCCCAACTTTCCCAGATGCATCGCGTTGTTGAGCTGCCGGTATGAGATCATGCCGTTGATAAAATCCTGAGCGAAGGAGAAGTAGCTGTCATCCGCCCGGTATCCGATGATGGCATCCTGGTTCTGATAATCCACAGAAAAATGACTCAGGATATACTCCTTTGCCTCCAAGGCCAGACCGGAGGGCACATCAAACTCCCGGTTCTCCAGGAGAACAGCGAGCCAGTGAAGAATGCAGAAGGAACTTCCATTCAGATCCAGGATCTTAAGCCCATCGCACTCCAACTCATAACAGTTGGCATACCCATTCCGTTCCTGGGACACCCCCCACTCCTTTGCCATCTCCAGGCTGTCCGTGCAGTAAAAGCCCAGGCCATAGTCATTGTATGGCTTCCCATATCCAAACCGTGGCTTCTCAATAATGCTGGGAGATCCATGGAAAAGATGCCTGATCACGATACCACCTCCACTCAAATTATACTCCCTTGGGAGTATAAAGTCAATGGGCTATGCTGTGGGGACGAACGGTTGTCTTTTGACAGTACTTCCCGTATAATGGAATAGAAATAAATATGCGATAGGAAGGGGGACAAGGCCGATGAACGAGGAACAGTTGATTTCTGAAGTGCTGCATGGCGAAGCGGCTGCGGATAGTTCCAGGTATGCACTCTATGAAAATGGTACCTATATGGTCATTTCAAAGTTTGCGTATCTCATCGGCGTCCCGACCCGCATTTTTGAAAATGAGCATGAGCCGCCTCAGATGGAGTGGTACGAAAAACTCCAGCAGGACAGGAATGCCCGCATCATCCGGAATCTCTGCATGCTGCGCACAGCGTTCGAGCGAAATTACCAGAACATATATAAGGCCATGCGCTACGACATGAAAGGCATTGCCAGTATGCCGGAGTATGTACCGAGGGAGTGCGTGGACCAGCTGACGGCAGACGGAATCTCCATCTACCGGGCCAACGCACAGCCCATTCAGTACATCATCGATATCAACGGGCATATCTCCAACCGGATCAACAACTGCAAAAGTCTGTTCCCGATCTGGCTCAACTGGGACTATATCCGGCAACTCTTCATCATGCCCGGCGGCACGACAGAGAAAGGCGCTAAGGCGGCAGCCGCCGACTACTATGCCCACAAAGAGATATATCCCTACCAGGTCTATATGAACTGGTCTTCCCCGGCCTGTGTGGGCAACATCCTCTTTAACGACAAGAAATTCGTCCGGCTCCTCTATGAGCACCATGAGGACTACTTCACCGATATGAGCAAGGTCACGGACGCCGGGCTCATTGCCAAGAATGGGATCTATGAGTTCCTGGAACGGAGCAATCGGACGGCGATTGTAGTGGATTGTGAGAATACAGATCCCTACAAGCTTTATGCCACGCTGAACAATCTGGATCAGGCGGCACTACTGGGGAAAATCAGCAAGATCATCCTCTACGACGATGTCCACACCACAACCGCCTGGAGCATTCTGAAGAAGTTCACCCAGATCCCCATTGAGCACAATATGATCGAGCGGGTCAAGGAGAACAAATCCCTGGTGGACATCCGGCTCACCACCGGGACCTGCCGGGAATTCTTCCAGAATGACACAGACTCCTTCATCCTGGCCTCCAGTGATTCAGATTACTGGGGTCTGATCTCAGCCATGCCGGAGGCGCACTTTCTGGTCCTGGTGGAGTCGGACAAATGCGGGCCTGATATAAAGCGTGCCATGATAGACGCCGGCATCACATACTGCTATACTGATGACTTCTGCACCGGCAACAGCGATGAGATCCGGATACAAGCTGTGCTGAACGAGGTCAGAAAGAGCCAGGATGAAGCGGTCCATTTCAATATCCAGGAGCTGTTCCAGGAGACGATCCACCGCACGCGGGCGGACCTTTCCACTGGGGAGCAAATGCAATTCTACAACCGCTACCTCAAACCCATGCGTCTCAATATCGATAAAGAGGGGAATGTAGAAGTTCAGCTTGGCCCGATCTAAGGCCATGATACATAGGAGGTGACGGCACTTTGAGCACGGAATACCAGTTTTCGGACCGGAAGCTGATCGAGAAGGCCCGGCAATTCAATGAAGCTGTGAAGCGGATCCGTGAGTCCTGCATCCAACAGATTGAGAACCTGACGGACGATCCGGACCTAGAGAGCGCCAAAGATCTCATCATAGAACATCTTCGATATCAGAATCCGTTTTTAGAGTGGTCTCCGGACGAAGAGGACTGGGTCATTGGTACCAGCACGGTGGAAGAGTTTCATTGGCGACGCGACAATGGCTTTTCAGACATAAATTGCGTACAGAGGTTCCAGGAGGAACACCCGGATCTGACGCTTGTGGATGAGTATGGCCAGCCGATTACGATTGAAGAACTACATCGCCTAATCCAAAAACGCTGTCAGAAGTGAAGAGGCAGGCCGGACACCAATATTTGGTGACGGTCTGCCTTTTGCTGTATGGAGGGAGAGGGGTATATGCGTATTTTTTCGTGGAATTTGAACGGACTTCTTTCATGTGTAAAGAATGCCTCATTTGAACCGCTAAAACTGCTAAAGCCGGAGATCATATGTCTTCAGGAGATACGCACGAAGGAAGAACCGGTGATCCTCCCGGATTACCAACACATCTGGAACCATGGCGAGCGAGATGGCTACGCCGGCACAGCGGTGCTCTGTAAGTCTACACCGCTCAACATTTACTTTGGCCTGAATGACGGCAAGAGCGATTCAGAAGGCCGTGCGATCACCTTGGAGTATCCCGACTTCTTTCTGGTCAATGCCTATGTCCCGAACTCGCAGCAAAACCTCCAGCGTCACGCATATCGAATGCAGTGGGATGAACTCCTTCTCCAGCATGTCTGTAAGCTGAAGGACAAGAAGCCCGTCATCATCTGCGGTGATTTTAATGTTGCCCGGGAGGATATTGACATTTACCCTGAGAACCTGCGGCAGTACTGGGCCTCTCAGGGCTATGCGTCAGATGAGCGATCCAACCTTGAAACCCTGCTGGAATGTGGTTTTTGCGATGCATACCGAGAACTCTATCCAAGCGTTCGGAGTTACACCTGGTGGAGTAACCGGCTCAACAAGCGGAGGGAGAACCGTGGCTGGAGATTGGACTATTTCATCGTAGCTTGCGAGCTGATGCCCAGTGTCCAAAATGTCGTACACCATACGGACATCATGGGTTCAGATCACTGTCCAATCGAACTGGAGGCAGACCTGTGAATATTGAGTTTTCGGACGCATATCTGGGGCAGTTGTGGGAGAGAATTGATTGGTCTGCTGCTGAGGCGAAGTTATATGCGTTTCAAAGACGGCTCTCTCTGGCAGCGTTCCGGAAAAATAGCAAAGAGGTTACAGATTTGCAGAAGAGGCTGGTTCGGGATTTAGACATCAAATGCTTGGCAGTCCGCCATGTCGTTAACTCCACATCCAGTCCGGGGGTGGATGGTGTCAAATGGCGCACCAGCAGCGAGATGATGCGCGCAGCACTGTCGCTCACCTCCAAGGATTATCATGCTTCCCCCATGCGGCAGATCTTGATTACAGCGAAGAATACCGGGAAGGAGCGGCGCCCGCAGCTTCCAACCTATCATGATCGAGCCATGAGCGTACTGTATGGTTACTCGCTTATACCTGTCACGGAGGCAACAGCAGAGCGGAAATCATTTGCCTTTCGCCCTGGCCGTTCGGCGCAAGACGCGCATGCATATGTCTTGGAGGCGTTGAAAGGTGAGAATGCGCCTAAGATCATCGTCTGTGCGGATATTAAGGCCTACTACTCCCACATTCAGCACTCATGGCTTATGAAGCATGTGCCAATGGACAAGCGCGTATTGAAGGAGCTGCTAAATGCGGGAATCATCTTCGCTGGAGAGCTCTTTCCCGCCGAGGAGGCCGGTATATCGGAAGGCGGCAATCTCTCCCCATACCTGGGGAACTTTGTTTTAGATGGATTACAGAAAGCGATCTTTCATGGGATCCATGGGCATGAAACCGGCATTGACTATTCAAATGGTAACCTGGTGCGCTTTGCAGATGACATTCTGATCACAGTACGCACGATGGATGATGCGGAGATAGCGCTTGGTACCGTGCGAAACTTTCTCGCAGAGCGTGGGCTGTCCCTCTCGGAAGAAAAGACAAAGGTCTGCAACATAGATGATGGCTTTACCTTCCTCTCGCGCACCTATGTCCGTAAGAACGGTCTCATCTATTCCTATCCATCTGATGCTGCCGTGGATCGCTTCATCTCGGAGCTGAAAAATATCATTATGACCAGCCGGAAGTCTCAACGAGATCTGATCAATACACTTAATCGAAAACTAAAGGGCTGGGCCGGCTACCATCGGTATAGCGATGCAGGCGATGCATTCCGGAAAGTGGATGTTGCAGTCCAAACGGCACTTCTTGAGGCGGCGATAAAGAAGCACCCACGGCTCGCCATTGCCAAAGTGAAAGCAAAATACTGGTATCGAGAGCCAAACGGCCGACATTGCTATGCATTACCGGATGATAAGAGCGTGAGAGTGGTTCGATTGGCAGATACGCTGCTGATCACGCACCACAAGGTAAACACCAATGCAAATCCATTTGTCGGCGATGCCTATATGGAACACCGGACTCACAGCAGACAGATTGAGAATGTGGCCGGGCCCTACCGAGCAATATGGCTGCGGCAAAACGGCAGATGTTACTACTGCGGCCGGCCTATCTTACCCGACCAGCCACGAACCACGGTACAGCTTGATCTAAGCCGGCCTCCATCCATTCGGAACTCCGCCTATATCCATAAGATCTGCGAGGCAAATGAATTCGAGCAGATTCGGGTAATGGAGGACTTTGAATTCATAAAGCCGTTTGATGTCTGCCTCGCTCTTGAAGAGATTCAGGGCTCTACTCCCAAGGGGGTTCGTGTGAAGAAAGACATCGCACCTGGCTGGAAACACTATGGACTCAAGCAGTATCTCTCCAAATGCTCGGCATCTTCCGTCACACTCACCTTTTCTGAGATTGAGAAAATTGATGGATTGCCACTGGCTGCCTCCGCCCGCAAGAATAAGGACTGGTGGTATCCACGTGATAATTGCAACACGATTGCAGAAGCCTGGCTGACAGAAGGATATTCGTTGGTGTCGGTAGATTTTCAGAAGCAAAAAGTATCACTGCGCCGCGATGACGATGGTATGTCGAAGTTGGTGATTCCAAAGGTGTTGACCGAGGGGAAAATACCGGACAACGCCCGCTTCGAGTTGGAAACGCACATGGAATACATCATCAAGAAGTACGGACTCTGACGGAGAGCCCATACTTCTATACTTTTATATCTTGTTATTGTTGTATTATTGGCTCCTTCGTGTTAAAATGATTGTGCGACGCAAGTTCATATTGTTTTTACGCCCTAAAGAAGTTTGCATTTTTACCCTATGGTAAAAACGCAGGCTTTGTTTCAGCATACTTCTTTGGGGTGGTTGGAACTTGCGTCGCAGCAAGAGCCATGCGTTTTTCGGCGTGCGGCTTTTGCCGCACGCTTTTTTTCATTTTCGCTTCTATTCGATTGATATGCTCGCTTAGAGTGGGGGGAGATACCAGATTGAGTGTAGTTCCCAAGATGCATAGGTCACAGCTTTTATTTGAGAAGCTCACAGACCTCTATGTTCTTCTCCTTATTACAGTGTTTTTCCTCTACACAGGAAGTGGCGGCTACGAGTCAATCCTTAATTCAAAAGCATGGGCTTTCTATTTGCTGAGCGGAGGATACATCATCCTCACGCTCATCTTTTTAGGTGAGGGAATTTTGGTAGGAGTACTTCCTCGCCCTTCCTTCAAAGCAATTTGGCTTGGTGCATCAGCGTTCCAGAAATTCATCGTACTATACCTGCTTTTCACATGGATTTCATGTTTGATTTCACCATATATGCCTTTGTGTATTCTTGGTGCAAGTCGGTACGAAGGTGCACTAGCAATTACAGTTTATGGGATATGCAGCATTTTTGTTTCCAATTGGGGCAAAGTAAAGGCAAGTTGGGTTTGGGCTACTGGTATCTCAATGACCATTTTTTCTGTCCTTTGTCTGATCCAAATTCATGGACAAAACCCACTTACTTTATACCCTGAAGGATATACCTATCTTGATGCCTATAGTGCATATTCAGGCGCTTATCTCGGGACAGTTGGCAATGTGGATTTGGTGGCAGCAGTCTTTTCACTGACAATTCCACTGTTGACCGGAATTTGCCTAAAATGTACTGGAAGACTAAGATTCTTATTGCTATTCCCACTTGTGCTTTCTATTTGCATTCTTATCCAAATGGGTGTCTTGGCAGGATTTGTTGGTGTATTGGGTGGGATCGTCATTTCACTCACGGTGTGGGTGCCCCGCTCAGTTAAATCACGCAACTTAACTTGGCTACTACTATTCGTCCTGGCATTTGTGCTGCTTACAGTCGTTTTTCTATGTGATATAGGAGACGGAATATTTCACGAGGCACACAATTTGCTTCATGGAAACTTCAATCCTAAATTCGGCTCTGGCAGAATCTACATTTGGAAAGAGGTTTTAGAAAGGGTCCCAAGTCATCTATGGTTTGGTACCGGTCCTGATACAATGTTGCTGACTGGGATCGAGGGTTTTAGCCGGTTTGACCCATCTTTGAGCATCCAGATTATTTCAGAGATTGATGTGGCCCACAATGAGTATCTCAATGTTCTTTCCCAGCAGGGTATGTTAGCTTTGGTAGCGTACCTATCCGCTTTGGGTTGCCTTGCGTTGAAGTGGATTAAGCAGGGGCTTCGCTGCACAAAGATCGCAATTTTAGGTGGTGCAATTCTTGGATACAGCATCCAAGCTTTTTTTGGATTTAGCTCCTGTATTACAGCTCCCATATTTTGGCTGTGCCTGGGGTTGCTGGACGGAAGCGATCCAAGCGCCAATTCTGAAAAGAACGGGAGGAGTAAACAATCATGAATGTAATGAGAAGGAAAATTATCAGCCTGAATTTGGCCATTATTATGGTCCTGTCATTACTGCCATTCGGAATTACGCCAGCGAAGGCAGCTGATGATATCGGATATGCCACCTTTTTTCAAAACAAAGACGATAGCACAGGAACAAAAGTACAGTACGATAATTTTTTGGCGAGCAATTGCAATCTGAAAATCTATGATGCGCTTAAAAACCATATTTCAACAAAAGAGGGGTCTGTGCTCACGGGATTTAGCGGTGATGCAGATGGACAGCATAGATATCGCTTTTGCGATATAATCAAGGATGTCTTTTCTACAGATAGTAGCAATCCAGGTGTGGTTTATGGCCAGTGGACCAATGTTACTGGTAATTATGTCCTTTATAGATCCACGGACCAGACAACAGATGGGAAAGATTATATCCTTAATGATGGTCTTGGCGATCAGGTGACCTTGCTTGATGAAACCGCCTTCCAATATGCTGATGGAGATGTCGTCGTGGCATGGGAGTCCGAGGATGACTTAATCTACGCACCGGGATCTACTCTATCCATTTCTGGTGGGGTCGAGCTTGAGGCGATTCTCGGAGCAAATTATATTACTTTCTATGATGGCGATGATCCTTCCTTTAAGTACTATCGTGATCCTGACTCGATTTTGGCATCTGGAATGAGACTTCCCAGTAAATCAGGCTATGTTTTTACTGGTTGGAATTCTGAACAAGGTGGAATAGGCGATTGGTATTGCCCTGGTTCGAATATTCAAGGAGTACCGCATTCCCTATACGCACAATTCTCGATTCTTCCTGACGAGGATCATGTTATCGTAATATGCGATACTGGTCTGGAAAATGGAAAATACGCTGATGTTCTTACGCTTGCTGAAGGAAACACCGTGATTCTTCCCGGTCATGCTGATGATAATTCCACAGTCGCTTACTGGGTTGGCCGAACTGAAAAAGGGGAAATCTTTTACCCGGCTGGTGAGGCTGTTACCGTTGAGAGTGGACTGACACTTGAGGCTGTTGTTGTTCGAGAGGATTCGTATTATGGTGTTGTGGATGGAGACGGCGGATTGACCTCCGAGGGTAGTCCCTACTTTGCCACATCATGTTATATTACCTCCGCCGGAAATCTGAACATTTATTCTTTCAATGATTTTACAACCTTTGAGAAAGAAAATTCGGTACTGACGGGATATACTGGCCAGAAAACCGGGAAGACCTATTCCTTCAATGACGACATCTGGGCGGCCATGGGGCAAGAGGCTGGAGATTCCAATATAGCCAGGTTTACCGCGACATACTCCGAGACAGAAGGCGGATATATTCAGTATATGGGAAACGGTGCATATACCCCCGTCAGCGAAAGCTATTATCTCCAATCAGGGCTCGATTTTTCAAACCTTGGTGAAAAGGTTATTATGGAAAACCAGTTCACTCCTCCATCCGATCAGTATTTTCTCGGATGGAATACCGCTCAGGATGGTACGGGTGATTGGTACATGAGTGGAGATGAGATCGACTTTACCGAAAGTACGGTCCTTTATGCCCAATGGGGTATTAGTCGTGTTACCTACCACTATACTGATGAACAAGGCTTTGAAAAGTCCATTACCGAGATTGATGAAGATATGATCTCGAATGCTATGACTTCTACCGGATCGACAGACGAGGTCTTACCGTGGTTTGCCTTTGATTACGGTCTTATTGACGATTTAGATGTCGATATGGACAAGTATGTGACCCGCATTGATATGTGTAGACTTGTCGCCAGACTGATGGACCTCAACCTCGAAGCCTACAAAGATGTAACTCTTCCGTTTACCGATGTGGATAATCTCACGGCCGATGAGCTTTTGGCTGCAAAGGGTCTCTATTCTGAAGGTATTACCATTGGGACGAGTCCTACTACATTGAGCCCTAGACAGATTATTACTAGAGCTCAAGTGGCGTCTTTTATTTACATAGCTCTCGACTTCAGCTATGTGACCGAAGAAGGCTACAGTCCGTTCGGTGATGTGGATGAAAGCAGATGGTACTATCCGTGCGTCATATCTCTGTGGGAGAAGAATATTATCATTCGCGACGAGAATGTGTTTGATCCTCTTGAGGCAGCAACCTGGCCAACTTTGCTTCGGTGGACTGTAGGGGCCTACGAATACGAAAACTTTGGTGAAGTAAAGAACACGAAGATTATCAAAGAAGCGGAGGATTCGACATCTTTCTTCGAAGGCTGGAATGAGAGAGGGAGCGGATCAGGCGATTGGTATTGCCCGTATGACCCAATTTTGCCGGGGACCTCAGTTGACCTCTACGAAGTTTGGGTTGAGGCGCCTCAAAATTACCATTATGTTTTAACTGGAGCAAGGCAGCAAAATGGTAAATTCACTCAGTTCATTGAGATGACTGAGATGAGTGAGACAATTACGCTTCCCACACTCTCTGACTATTATGGCTGGAGTAGCGAAGATGCTGAGGCCGGTACAGAAGGATTCCTGGATGATCAAGATGATGAAGTGTTTGGTCCCGGCGAATCAGTAGAGGTACGGTCTGGGGATGTATTTCGGCCTCTATCCGGCAATAATACCACCTATATCGTTTACAATGAGAATAACAGCAACGATAGATCTCGAACCTATTATTGTCTGTCAACAAATGCATCCTTGACAGTCTACGGCGTAACCGATGTTTTTGGGAATACGCCGAGTGGAGTCTCCTTCAAATCTTGGAATACCTCTGTTTCAGGAGCTGGGAGAGACTATCCTGAGGGAAGCCAGGTCAGGAACAGCGTGAATTTGTTTGCCCAGTGGGAATCCATTGGTGGCGGGAGTTCTGGTGGCGGAGGTTCTGCTGGTGGATCCGGAAGTGATTCGAGCGTCTCTAACACTGTAGTTGGAAACGGAGAGAATGTTGGGATTCATCCCACTGGGAGCTCTGTTTCTGCGTCGCAAATGAGCAATGCGGTGAACCGAGCTGATGAAGGCTCCACTATTGCCGTTGAAGCTACCTCGTCCTCCTCCGTTTCCCTACCTGTGACAGGGATGGCGAATGCGGCGAAAAACAGCAATGATTTACTGTTAAATCTGCGCTATGGTGATATTGTTCTGACCGCACAGGTTATTGCAGATTTAACCGATGGCACCACTTCCTCTAGCAAAATTGAAGTTTCCATTACCAAACAAAACAGCAGCAGGGATGAAACTATATCCGCCCTACTGAACACAGGTGCAGTGGTTTTTGATGTATCCGTATATGTCGGTAACAAGAGCATTCATTCCTTCAATGACGACCTGACTCTAAGCTTCACGGTTCCCAATCTGGTCAATATTGAGGACCCCCATGTGCTGCACATCCTGTCCGACGGCACCAAGGAGTACTATCAACCAGATAGCATCAGCGGCGACACCATTACGGTGAAGGGTATCCGCAATCTATCCACCTTCGCCGTCATTCCTGGCAGTGAAGTTCCCGAGGAGCAGACCAATCCCTTCTCCGATGTGAACCCTAACAGCTATTACTACGATGCAGTGCTGTGGGCCGTGGAGAATGGAGTGACAAACGGCACTGGAGCCAATACATTCAGTCCTGATATTGCAGTGTCCCGTGCACAGATGGTGACCTTCCTCTGGAGAGCCAATGGTTCCCCTGAGGCTACCGGCGCCAATCCCTTTACTGATGTGGACGAAGATGACTACTATTACGATGCTGTGCTTTGGGCTGTCGGTAACGGCGTGACCATTGGAACCAGTGCTGAAACCTTCAGCCCGGATGCTGTAGTGACCCGTGCGCAGGCCGTCACATTCCAGTGGCGAGCCGCCGGCTCCCCAGTGGTGTCCGGCAGCAGCTTTGACGATGTGGCTGCCGACGCCTACTATGTCAATGCTGTGACCTGGGCTGTGGCCAACGGTATTACCAACGGCACCGGCGGCAACAACTTCAGCCCCGATGCGGCGGTGTCCCGCGCTCAGGCCGTGACCTTCTTGTATCGAGAGCGAGCCTGAGCAGCAAAACCAACATGAAGATGGGAGGGATCGGATTTTCCGGCCCCTCCCATTTGCTTTCTCAGCCCCTCGTTGTATTGTGTGACATTGCCTTATGCTGCTTAAATCCTCACTCGCAAACCGACCAGATTGTCGGTCTTGATCCCCACCAGGTACCAGGTGCGCGCCATCTCGATTCGAGTGGGCACCCAACGCCCTCCAACCATGACATCAAAGCACTGGCCGCAATGCAGTCCACCATAGTAGTCGTCAAGGTCGAAGCGGATGTCGATACGATCCATCTCCTTATTGTAGACCAGTACGCCGCAGTTTTGTCTTGCATGCATATCGCATCCCTCCTAATCTCTTTTGGGCATATAGTTTTCTTCAAACTCCTGCTTGGCAACCCATTCCGGAAGTTCAAAGATGCGGGCGGAGTGCAGTTCTAATGCGTACAGCTCGCGCTCTCTCTTGGTGTGCAGCCACGGGGTATCCGCCTCGACCCAAGCGAGAAGTGCCTGGTACAGTGCTTCTTCCCCACTGTTTCGAATGAGCCTGTGCATCGCCGCTTCCCACACCGATATCTCAATGTCACCGATCTCGGTCTGTGCGCCAAGGCGATAGTCACTATGCTTACGCCCGTATGCACCAAAGGACGGCTTTGAACGGCCTGTGCCATGGAGATACCGAAGATCCTGGAAGGTTGCGGACTCCGGGATGTGTTCAAGGTTATCGATTGTGTCGTGCTTCATATTGCCATCCTCCGGTCATGATTGATTTCTGAACGCGGCCATCATATCCCCAAGGTCGGGATCGACCTCGGGCTCATCCGGCTCGGCGGCCGGAGGGCAAGCACCCAGGCTACCGTCCGACTGCATCTCCATAATAACCTCGCGAATGATTTTCTTTATCGCTTCCTTGTCATATTCTTGCTCAGCGTTAGGGCAGCTGATAAAGTGAAGCACTGCGTTGACCACAAGATCAGTCATGTTCCTGGGCCTGGCTCTCAGGATCTCCAGCACTTTTCGATGCCGGAAGTCGAAGTCGTTGAACTGGAGTGAGATCCGGGGCCGGTGATTACTGGCGGCCATGTGCTGCCACCTCACTCTTGTAGAGCAGCTCATACCCGGCCGCATTGGCGTGGATGTCCTCAATGAAGATGGGGAAACTGACCTTGTTGCTGCGCTCGACGATGTTGCGAAGCAGTATGGAGCCGCCGCCCGCAAAGACGCACTTGCTCACTTTGAGATCAATGCCTCGTTCACCAAGGAAGTTGCACAACTCCGTGAGAAACTGATTTGCCATCTTTCGAATGAGCATCTGTGCCTCGCCCGGCAGGATCGTAGGCTCGCCCTGGATCACCTCGTCGATATCGCAGTCTTCAAGGTGCATGGCGTACTGGGCATTGCACTGGCTGAAGATACTGTTATAGAGCGTGATGATGCCCTGCTCGAAACTTTCCACTACCGCCAGATCCGGCTTGCCGTAGCGGAGTTTCAATACATCCACCGTGAAGCCGCCAATGTCGATGATGTAGGAGGAAGCGTGCTTCTTGAGGTCAGCAAAGCGCGTTACAGCGGCGGCCAGGGCCTGCGTATAGCTCACCACCTGATTGACCTTAATGGAGTAGTAGCGGTTGTTGTACTCGAAATCCACTACCTCGCGCTTGCGCAGGAAGTACTGCTCAAATCGGCTGTGAAGCTGGCCATAATGGGCCGGCGGCAGCCCAACCAGGAGCGTGATATCCACTACATCATCCGGCTCCATGATGCCGGCTCGCTCCAGCTCCTTGGCGATTGCGAATAGGGTGAGTACATAGAACCGGTCATCCTCGGTCTTGTCACGAAGATAAGAGATACGCTTTTCCGTCAACGAATAGTATTTTCCGTTCCAGAAAATACAATCCGTCTTAATTCCCGGCCTGTTTTCCGACTCCACCAGGCCGGAGGTGAAAATGAGATTGGGCGTCTTAATGCTCTTATTCCCATGATCCACAGAAATGATCATCTAAATGACCTCCTCGCTATTTTGATTTCCATTCCTATTTACGCACATCGTCATCAAATAACAACACAGGAATACAGCGGGGGTGGCGGCCATTGCCGCGCGCCCCCGCTGCCTTATTTATCCTTGCAGTAGGGCACGCAGATGGAGGAAACTCTTCTCCACGGAGCGATAGATCACAGAGGGATGCCTCCCTTCGGCCTTCGCGATCTGGTTGCAGTTCATGTCCTCCAGGAGCATCATGATCCGTCGCTGCTGGATGGGCGGCAGCTGGCTGATCGCTTCATACAGCCGTTTCGTCTCGTCGCTGCGAAGGACCTCATCGGAGACGGGGTCCTCCTCCACCAGGCCGGCCATCATACCGCATTCGAGGTCGTACAGCGTTGTTCCGCTGCGATGATATGCTATCTTCTTGCGCTGACGATCCTCTTCGCGGCGCAGGTCCATCCACTCCTCATAGACCTCATCACTGACGGGCACGGTACGCAGATCTCCATAATAGTCTTTAATCACAACAGTTTTCATAATTCCTCCAAGCAGTTCGATTTTTGTGAGGTCGAACTGCTCGAAGGTGGGCTTCGCGCCCGATACCATACAGCGCACATTGGCCATGCTCCCAATTTTGGGCAGCAAAAAAGCCGGGCCGATGCGAATTGCATCGGCTCGGCTCATGCCCCCGTATTGGCTGAATGAGAGCATAAAAAATGGCCCCTTGGTGTTAGACCAAGGAGCCCGTATGCTCTCCAGCATAGTCAATTATAGCCGGTTAAAATGTCACCATCAATGCCATCTGACCTCCTTTTTCACCCCCAATTTGCTGCTAATTGTTCTATCATTTGGCTCTCACATGGACTCCCACTTTGACTCTCACCTGACTTGGACTCGCGATTTTGCCTCATCTGCTCCTTGAGGATCAGATCCGGAATAACCACGCACCAGAGATAAGCTGCGTACATGCGGATGGCCTTCTTGATGTGACGGTAATAGGTAGATGAGGCCATGCCCAATGTCAGGAAGGCATCTTCATTGGTCTTGCAGTAGGCATTGAAATACCGACCAGAGAGAATTTTATAGTACAGATCTCCGTGCCTGGGGTCATCCTTCATCAGCACCAGCGCAGACTCCAGAATGGAGAGCAGCTGCATCGAGTGTCCCATGTCAGCCAGGCGGCCGGCGATCCGCTGGCGGTCTGTATCGTGGTCATAGTCGATGGCAAGGTTGATAAAATCCGAGATAGACTGCCTGCGGCCAGCGTAACATTCTTCCTCCAGCTCATCGATTCCCTGTGCAGCGCTGCGGAGCATAGGGCTATAAGCGCGCAACAGGGTCTCTGTCCGCTCAATCTCGTCATTCGTGACATTCTGTAAGATATCAAACTTCTGAAGATAACGTGCGAATTTGTCCAAAACCGTTTCCCTCCCTATGCTTACTGGTAGAAATTGAAGGAGCAGACCACCACAGCGTCCACCTCTTTCCCATCATTCAAAACAGGCTTGAGTCCCTCAAACGCCTCTTTTGAGTGGGGGCGGTAGATACAAAGGGTAGGCTCTTCCCCGCACATACGAATGACAAGGTCTCCATCCTTGGGGGCAATATCACGCGCGCAAAGCAAGAGCGTGCCATCAGAAATGCCCAAGTCACGAAACCGGCGTCCGAACCCTCGGAGCAGATAAACCGTCCTGTCAAGGTTCTGCGTAAACCCCTCAATTGTCAAAGATTGATTCTTCGCAAACATTTTGTATTTGATCTCTCCGGAACAAGCGGTCGTGATCATGAGCATTCTCCTCCTTTACTGATACATGACAGATGGCATTTTGTATTCTACTTCGCGGTGTGACGGAATCTTCAGTGCGGTACCCAGGGATGCAAAATTGATTGCTGTTGTCCCGAAGCGGCGCCGGATCTCTTCCACGGTACGCTCCAGTTCCAACTTCCGCTTGTAGCGGGAAAAATCCGTCCAAAGGTCGAGTTGGATCGGTGTATTCTCCGGCACCAGATCGATTGCGCTGATCGTCAGGGACCGTACATGGTTATGCCACGCATACCTGCGGTGAAACAGTTGAGCCCCAGCCTCTGCGATTTTTAGGAAGCTCTGAGTGGGGAATGGAAGTCGAGTTTGGTACTCCTGATGGTACAGCGTGTTGTCGCGCACACAGATGCGCACGCCGCTGGCTGCCAGCTTGCTGCATCGGAGTTTTTTTCCAATCTCCTGGCTCAGTTCCAAAAGTACCTGGCGCACTTCCTGCTCATTGACCAGGTCAGAAGTGCAGGTAACACCGTGCCCGATACTCTTGATGATGGACTCATAATCGCTTGGCATGACCCGGGATTGGTCTTTCCCATTGGCGTAGGCCCAGAGTTTTAGCCCATTCCGCCCCAGTATCCGCTGAAGGAACTCCGGATCGGATGCGGCGAGGGCGCCTATGGTCCGCACACCATACCGAGCCAACTTGTCTGTGGTGGCGCGGCCAACATACAGGAGATCAGATACGGGAAGCGGCCACACCATCTCCTGGAAGGAATCCTCCGGGATTACCGTCACAGCATCCGGTTTCCGCATATCAGAACCAAGTTTTGCGAAGATTTTATTGAAGCTTACTCCAATGGACACTGTGAGCCCTGTTTCGGCTTTCACCGTTTCTCTCAATTCATTTGCAATCTCAGACGGTGTGTGCCTGCTCAGCAATGGAGAGCCGGTCATTTCAATCCAGCTTTCATCAATACCGAATGCCTCAACATCAGGTGAATAGCGAAGATAAATGCTGCGAACGAGCTTGGAGAATTTCACATACTGATCCATATGCGGCGGAACAATGGTAAGCTGCGGGCACTTCTGCTTCGCCTCCCAAATCACATCTCCAGTCTTCACGCCGCATTTCTTTGCCAGCTCGTTCTTGGCCAGCACAATCCCATGCCGTTCCTCCGTACTACCGCAGACCGCAAGGTACTTTCCCTTCAGCTCCGGATGAAGTACACACTCGATGCTGGCATAGCAATTGTTGAGGTCACTGTGGAATACCACTCGTTTACACATAATCCCGCCTCTCTCTCACACCATGGTGTAAGTTCTATAAGTTTCCTTCTTATTCCACTTGACAGCCGCTAAATTCCACTTTATAATACAGATAAGTTCTTGGTAATTCCACAAAGTTCCTAAAAGTTCTATACATACAATAGCAGGTGTTCGCGGTGCTTGTCAATAGAAGTTTTGAGATGGCGCCAAAGAACGACCGGCAGAAAGAGGACAAAGCTATGAAGACGATTGGCGGAAAGATCCGTGAGTGTCGTGCCCGTCTTGATATGACCCAAGCCGAGTTGTCATCGCAGACGGGACTCACTATCCGAACCGTATCCAAGTATGAGACGGACTCGGTCACACCGCGTGGTACCAATCTGCACAAGCTGGCAATGGCTCTCGGTGTATCCGAGGAGTATCTGACAAATCCTGAAATCGAGGATCCTTCCTATGGCCTGGATGAGGCGCCGTATCTTGACGCTGCCCGGCAGAAATATGGGAAGAAGGGCGCAGATGATTTGAAAGATCTGCTTACTGGCGTTCAGACAATGCTGGCCGGCGGCGACGTTCCGCAAGAAGATAAGGACCAATTCTTCCAGGCGGTGATGCAGGCGTACCTGGAGTGTAAAGAAGAGGCCCGGAACAAGTTCACACCGAAGAAGTACCGCAAATAATCCACATCTCATTGCAGTCACACGATGTAGTACGGATTATGGGACTACTGACTTGATACTATATCCGTACAGGGGGAAATTTACCGATTGTGAAATGAGGTGATGGAAATGCGGGCAGAGGATATTAAACATTTGGTTGCGCGGCTGAAGTGCAAATATCGGACGTGTGACGCGGAAGAAATGTGCGATGCGCTGGGTATCCGTGTTTCCAGAAAGCCCATGGGTACCAGCCCGAACTCATGTAAGGGATTTTTCATGGTCCACAACAGATGCAAGATTGCGGTAGTCAACAATGACCTTGACGAGTTGATCCAGGGCGTTATCCTTCCGCATGAGCTGGCACACGGCGTGCTCCATGTGGATCGGAAAATTCGGACATTCCACGAACTCTCCTATATGGATGAAACAGATCTCCTGGAGCGCGAGGCAAATGTCTTCGCGGCAGAGTTCCTTGTGGATGATACGGCCCTGTTCGACATCATGGACAGTCAAATCGACTTCTTCCACTTGGCCAGCCTCCTGGCTGTGCCGCCGGAGCTCCTGGACTTCAAGCTGCGGTTGCTCAAGCAGCAGGGGTATCCTGTGAATGCGCCCTATATAGCGCAGTCGGATTTCCTCAAACGGGATATCCGAAAGCCGCTCACTTGAGCATGGAAGCCGGGGCGGAATTCAAGGCGTATGTGGCGGTAGCTGTCTACTTCAATGAAGATGGCATTATGCTGCCCCGTGCGCTCACATGGGAAGATGGGCATACATACCAGATTGATCGGGTCATTGACATCCGGCCGGCACATGCTGCGAAAGCTGGTGGGCAGGGCGATCGATATACCGTCATGATGCGTGGCCAGCGCAGGTTCCTGTTTTTTGAGAGGACTTCCAATTTGACGGGTAACATCATAGGCCGCTGGTTTGTGGAGCGGAAATCGCAGTGAGGATTTGAAGATGAAAGTAAATATTGAGCTGTTTTGCTGGATCGACACAGAGAGAAAAATAGTGTCCTTCCACATGCTGGATGACATTGAGCCGCAGGGCTTTGAATCCAGAAAGCAGATGATGGGATGTGTCATGGACTATGTGGAGCGGGGCTACCGAATTCGATAGAGAAATGGGGGCGATTGTGATGTTGGATACGGAGCGGCTGCAATTGATACACACGGCACTCAAGGAGCGGGGATATGCGCCCGTCAATCAGATCGTGGGTTTCCTGCTGACGGGTGACCCAACCTATATTACGAATCACAACGGCGCCAGGTCGCTGGCCGGCCGGATCAATCGCACTGACCTCCTGGCGGAGATCCTATCATACTACTTGGCTGGTCACGAGGCGATGGTCTCTGGCGCAGCAGAAACAAATGATGCCTATAACTCCGCTGAAACGGGACAGACTACCTCCATCAATCTGAATGACATCCTGGGCAAAGTAGCCGGCAGTTCGTAATCTGCTCAGAATTGCTTTGCACCGAGAACAGGCTAGGTGTTATTGCACCTGGCCTGTTCTCATCGCAGTAGATTTTGGTATTATAGCCGCCGGAGATGCCAGATGGTAAGATTGCTCTGTACTTATTAGAATCAATCTTCCCCTTTGGGGTCTTACTAAGCAGTGATCCATGGGCGAAGTGCTCATGAGATAACATGGCGGCAATTCATTGGAAGCCGCCGAATCCGTGCGCTTTGATTTGTGAAGACACAAATCAGGGTGCTCTTTTTTTGTCCAAATTCCGTTCTTGCAGCGGGTTTGAGAATATTTTGAAAGGCGGTATTTCACAATGACAGACCAGAAAATCTTCGCAGACAACTTCAGATGCACCTTCAGTGATCCGGGCGATTTTCTTCAGTTTCTGAAGGAGCGCAAGGACAACAGCCACTGGATGACTGCCCCGTCCAGGAACCTCGTGTTTGAGTCCCTGGAGAAGGATACGCAGATGGGCGAGCTGTATCTGAAGCTGTACGACTACGACGGCCGGGCTGAGATCATCGCAGACACGATGGAGAATACCAGCTTGCTGCTCAAGGTCAACGGCGAAACCTACCCCGTGCGGTCCTGTGCAATCAAATCCATCCTGGAACGTGCCCGTATCTCCGGACATGCGCTGAACAAGGTGTCCAAGAAGGTCTTCACCCAGATCCTCAACTACTGCATGGATGTCGCCTCCGGAGACAGCCTGATCAAAATTGCGGACGACAAGGTGTCCGCTGTGCATGGTGGGGATCCCAAGGACTATGCTGTGCTGGAGATGCTGCCCTTGGTTCAGTGCGTTCAGACGATCCTGGACCGGGACTTCAGTGGCAACCACTTCCTGACCGCTAACTTCGATCACGCCATTGTGACGGCGATTTGGAGTTTGGACGGGCAGGCAGATGAGCTGATGGACACCTATCGGAAGGCGGTCAAGGAAAGGGGCATCACCGAGGCAATGTCTGCCCGGCCGGGGCTCCGCTTCACCACCTCCGATGTGGGGGTGAGCGCAGCCAATCTCTATCCCATCCTTCTGATCGGTGGAAGCAATCGCATCGTCCCTTTGGGTGATCCTTTGAAACTGGATCATAAGAACGGGGCGAACCTGGAGACCTTTGAATCCGGCATGGATCAGCTCTATGCTTGCTTCAAGGAGTCCATTGAACGTCAACAGCAACTCATGGATGTGGATATCCGGTACCCCTACACCACCCTGCTGGGGGTCCTGAAGCGCATCGGAATCACGAAGAAGCTCAGTTACGAGGTCGCGGATCTGTTCGAGGGTCAGAACGGGGTGCAGACCGGGTGCAATGCCTATCAGCTGTACCTTGCCATGTCCGATGTCATCTTCCTGGCCCAGTGCGAGGGTGCCAGTGGCGCTCGAATTGCACAGCTGGAGGAGAATGTCGCTCGTGCCCTTCGGATCAACTGGCATGAGTATGACCGGCCCGGCGACTTCAAGTGGTGAGTGCAATGGGAGTATATGATATCCCGCTGATCTGGCAGTCTTATGGCAAGGTTACAGTAGAAGCCGAGTCACTCCAGAAGGCAATAGAGTATGCACTGGGGCCTGAGTGTCCTCTCCCGGAAGGGAATTATCTGGATGAATCAGTCATGGTCGATGAGGATGTCCTGGAACTGGAATGCCCGGAGCTCATCGAAGAATACCATGGCTGTAAACAGTCCCACAGCGCAGAAGAAACTACAATGGAACGGAGGGAATGAAGTGTCCGAATGGGCGAGTGGTATCGTAGATGTGATGGGGACAAGATCCGCAATCACATCTTTTCTCGAAAGGTTTCTTTATGCAGAAGACGAGCAAGATGCAGAGCCAAGCAAAAGGTATTTTGCTCGCAGCATTCTGTATGCGAGCCGCAACGGCATTCGTGATGAACTGGATAGCGTTTTTTCAGATGTGGGCGAAAGCGACGAGCGTGAGTTTCGGGTCTATCCGGAGTTTGCTTGGTCTGCGGCATATTGCCTCGTAGGGCCTTATGTCATGAAGTACCCCCAAAAGTGCGTCGGTCTGGCGACAGCCTGTGTAGAAGACCAGGTCGATGTCCTGATCCGGACAAAAGCCACATCGGGAGGCTTCCAGGAGCTGATCCAATGCAATCGTTGCGGAGCACTCATATGCCAGGCGGATTCCCTGCACTATGCCCGCTGTAAAAGCTGCGGCGGGATCGAATCCATGGCAGATTTTGAGACGCTGAGCGACTTGGAATGCTCCGAATGCGGAAGGACTGAATTTGAATTGAGTGAGGAGATGTAACTATGGCACTGGATTTGAATTACAAGCCTGTCGCGCTTGTGGATACCTCTACTTTGACGGAGGACGAGTGGCTTGCATGGCGGAAGAAAGGGATCGGCGGTAGCGATGTCGCTGCCGCCCTTCATATGTCTCCCTATAAAACCGCACAGGAGCTCTACTTCGACAAAATCGGCGTGGAGCCCACCATCCCGCAGCCGGATAGATCCATCACCTTCTCCATCGGACATCTCCTGGAGGATGTGGTCGCGCAGATCTTCTCGATGAAGACCGGCTTTGGCGTTTACCGTGATCCGATGATGTACCAGCACCCGCTTTTTCCCTTTATGCTGGCCGATGTGGATCGCTTTGTCACTTTGCCGGATGGGAAAAAGGCCATTCTGGAGTGTAAGACAGCTCACTACAATATGCGGTACTTGTGGGCGAATGGCAGTGTACCTCGCCACTACGAGCTTCAGGTGCGCCACTACATGAGCGTGATGAACATTGATGTGGCGTTCATTGCCTGCCTGTTCTCAAACAACGAGGATGATTTCGTCTGGCAGCGGATCGACCGCGATCTTGACGATGAAGAGAACACGATCGGGCTTCTGGAGTCTTTCTGGGTGAACAATGTATGTGCGCGCAAGGAGCCGCCGCTGGTGGAGAAACCGGATCTTGTCCTTGAGACGATTGCTCACTTCGCTGCCCAGGCCGATAAGAGCCTTCCTGCGATGTCGCTCGACGCCTGCCTTGCGGGTGAACTCGACCAGATCCTCAAGTGGAAGGAAGAAAAACTTGAGCTGGATCGGAGATCCCGCCAGTTGGATGGCAAAATCAAGAGCGCATATGCACCCATCGTGAAGTTGATGGGCGCCACTTGCAGCGCATCGTGTGATGCCGGCGATGGCACGCAATTCCTTGTCAGCTACAACCCGAATTACCGTGAAGTCATCTCTAAAAATCAGCTTTCTCAACTCAGAGCGCAGTATCCCGAAATCTACCGCGACTTTGTGGACAGCAAGGAATACCGCACCTTTGAAGTGAAGAAAACGGCTTGTTGAGGTGATTTGAGATGGCAAAGCGAGTCGTTTTTGACACGCAAGAGGCAAAGGAGTTCACGAAAGTATTTGCGCAGTTCTGTTCTCGCCGCTCTGCCTGGAGCGCCTGGTCTGACTACATCACCCTGACAGCTTGTTCTATTTCCGTCGTGGTGGATCATTCTCCTGAGCGGTTCAAAGAACGGTCAAGCCTTCTCCAAACGACCATGGACCGGTACACCGAAGAGGAAATTGCCCAGTTTGATGCTATGAATACGATCCTGATGGACGGCATGACAAAGAATCCTCAACAGGATTTCCTGGGCAGGCTCTATATGTCCCTGGACTTCGGATCTACATGGCACGGGCAGTACTTTACACCGTGGGAGGTCTCATACATGATGGCGAAGATGACGCTCGCAACGAACCCGAAGCAGGCAGCGGACAAGCCATACTTCTCGGTGTGTGATAACGCCTGTGGTTCCGGCTGCCTTCTGATTGCTACCGCTGCCGCCTACACAGACTTGACCAGGGAGAACGGCAGATATGATCAGGATGTACTCTTCGTGGGGCAGGATATGGATCCGGTCGTTGCCAAGATGTGCTACATCCAGCTCTCACTCCTTGGGTGCGCGGGCTATGTGGCAGTTGGAAACTCACTGACTACCGCCGTAAAGGGGCCTGATTTATTCCCCTCGATTGGTGAAGGCGGAGAGCTCTGGTTCACACCCATGTGGTTTACACCTGTCTGGCAAGGTAGGCGGGATCTCGCGTATCTTAAGGCAAAATTGAGCAGTTGAATGTGAAAATGGAGGTGGTTTGATGTCAATGACCTATGTATGTTCTCCCCTGTCGGCTGCCACAAGGGCAGCGGTACTCTCTAACGCCGCCAGGGCAATGTCCTACATGACCTTGGCCGAGCAGGAGTTTGGGGAACGTGCTGTTGCCCCGCATGCATATCTTCCGTACTTACTGGATGACCATATCCCTGAGGAGCGGGCGCTGGCATTGGAGTTTGGGCAGAAATTGCTCTCGCTCTGCACGCGCCTTGTGGTCTACGGTACGCATGTATCGGACGGGATGCGGAAGGAAATCGCCATGGCGCAGCAGCTTGGAATTCCAGTCCTGTATCGGACGGATTCCGGAGGCTTGCGTGATGGTATGTAAATTCGAATACGCCCGGTACAAGGGCACGGATGGTTTCTGCGTGTTCCAATATCGCACACAGGATCAGACGATACCAGAAGATGCGCGAAGGCATAGCAACCACGGGAAAGAGTGGATCGTGTTTACTGCGGTGGGCTACGGCATGCCGGCCACCAGTGCGGTGGATGTGGAGTTGGATGGCTCCTGGCAGAGGTCAAAGTATGGTCTTCAGCTCAATATCTCCTCATGGAAGGAAGTCACTCCGAGCACCACAGCAGGGCTCATCGCCTTCCTCAGCTCCGGACTGATCAAAGGGATCGGCCCGGAAATTGCCAAAGCAATCGTGGCTCGGTTCGGTATGGATACCATCCGTGTATTGGATAACGAGCCGCAGAAACTGCTCCAGGTGAAGGGGATCGCGAAGACCAAGCTGAAGCAGATCCAGGAAACCTATACTGCAACGCGGAAGCTGCGCGAATTGGCGGAATATCTGGGCCCCTATGGCGTCTCTGCCAAGAAGATTGCAAAGATCCAGGAGACCTTCGGGGATGAGAGTCTATCTATCGTCAAGCGAGATCCATTCCAATTATGCAAAATCCGAGGGTTCGGATTCCTGACGGTTGATGAGATTGCCCGGAAAACTAAGGTCAGCCTTAAAAATCCGCTTCGATACGCTGGCGCAATTGAGTATCTACTGGAAAAGGAGATGGAAAAGGGACATCTATTTGCCCCCTTTGAGGATCTGATGGAGTGGTGTCATGATCTTCTGAATCGGGATTGCGAATCGGATGTGGTCTCTATGGATGACATCCGCACAGCAATCTCTACTGCCCATCAGGACAAGCGCATCTACAATGAGAACGGCCGCATATACCGCTTCTTTGAGCGGCAATGTGAGGTGCGGGTAGCAAAGCGCCTGGTATCCATGCTGCTGCATAGCGAGGCACCGGAGATCGCTCGCCTGGCCGATGAAATTGCGCTGAGCGAAAAGAAACTGGATCAGGAGCTTGCCCCGTCACAGCGCAAAGCGGTGGAGCTCTGTCTATCCAATCCGGTGTCTATCATTACAGGCGGCCCTGGTGTCGGTAAGACAACGACGCTCAGGGTAATCCTGGACATCTATCATCGCACACTGCCGGATAATGAGATTCTTCTGGCCGCACCAACAGGGAAAGCCAGCCGGCGAATGTGCGAGCAGACGGGGTTCCCGGCGTCCACGCTGCATGCAGCAATGGGCATCCTGTATGAGGACGACCTATCATCTGACGAATATGATTTGCTCTCCGCAGATCTGGTCATCGTGGATGAGTGCTCCATGGTTGATATGCGTCTGGCCTATGCGCTATTCATGCGCCTGAAGCCCGGGGCTCAACTCATCATGGTCGGTGATCCGGATCAGCTTCCATCCGTCGGGCCGGGGAATGTGCTGCGGGAGATCATTCACAGCGAAATGGTACCAACAGCCGTCCTGGACATCGTCTTCCGGCAGGCATCTAACAGCCGGATCGCGATAAATGCTCAGGCCGTCAATCACAATAACACCCATCTCCTTCGAGGCGAAGACTTCGTGATTTTGAATGTGGATGATGGTGAGGAGGCCAACCGCCTGACGCTCCAGCACTACTTTACCGAGGTCTCCCGATACGGCGTTGAGGACGTTCAGATCCTTTCACCTCACCGTAAGAAAGGAACCGTTTGCGCCAATCGGCTGAACGAACAGATCCGTGAGATCGCAAATCCAGGCAATCTGGGGAAAGCTGAAGTAAAGTGTGGAAGCATGATTTTCCGTGAGGGAGATCGTATCATCCAGAACCGCAACCAGGCTGAAGTCTCCAATGGTGAAGTCGGAGTAATCACTTCGATCCAGAAAAACACTGGAGACGATGCAACCATACTGATCCGGTTCCTGGACGGCAAAGAGATCGAGTATTCCACAGATATGCTTGAAAATGTGAGCTTGTCCTACTGTATCAGCATACACAAGAGCCAGGGCGCAGAATTCCCTGTTGTCATTATCCCCATACTGAAAGAGCACTATAAGATGCTGCGAAGGAATCTGCTCTACACTGCCATCTCGCGTGCGAAGCAAAAGGTGATTCTGATTGGGCAGAAGCAGGCCATATTCATGGCCATCCATAACAGTGATGTCGATAAGCGCAACACTGTTTTGTCAGACCGAATTACTGTGTACTACGCACGAGAGAAGCAACGATATGCAAGTTGAAATGAAGAGGAACGGGCGCCCAAGGCGTCCGTTCCTCCAAAAGGACGGAGGTATTGTAATTATGATGGAAAACACAATGAAAAATATCCCGGCGATCAATGCGGTGGATGCGTTCAATCCTGCGGAATTCACCCGGCAGCTCCCCAATGAAGATGGATCGGCCAGCCTGTATTTGGATGTCAAATACCGCCTGCTCTGGTTCCGCGTACATCGCCCCAACGGGAAAATCGTTCCTGAAGTGATGCATGTAGATGAGAAGACGGCCGTTGTCACCTGCAAGCTGTATGCGGACAAGTCTGATCCTGCCGATCAGTTCCTGGCGCAGGCCTCCGCGCAGAGGTTCCGCACGGAAGAGAAATATGGAGATCGGTACCTGGAGATTGCCGAAACCGCCGCGATGGGCCGTGTGTTGGCCGCTGCGGGCTACGGCACCCAGTTCTGCGGGAATACGGACATGCTGTCGGATGTCATCGCCGATGCACCGATCGACATGATGGATGCGGAGGAAGACGTGCCGGCGGCTGTGACCGGAGCGCGTATTACGAACCCGGCGCCTGTCCAGCAGACTCCAATGGGGCAGCCGAATGGTGCAGCTCCGGCGCCTGAGCTGGTCAGCCCCGAGCAGGCCCCCAAAGGCCCTATGAAACTGGAAGATTACCTGAACAGCATGACCATCGAAGAAGCGAAGAATGTTGTGGTGGACTGTGGCTACAACACGGGAAAAACCCTCGGCGAGGTTGCCCTGCGGAAACCCAGTGACTTGGATTGGTATGTCGCCAAATACAATGGGCGCAATCTGGCGCTGAAAGCCGGCGCCATTCTGCTGGTGAACGCCGCAGCGCAGCGTGCCAGCTAAAGTTGTTCCTTTGATGGGAGTGATGCAAATGGGTGATTACGGCGTGTTGCCATGCAACATCGAAGATGTGGTAGAGCTGCTCGGCATTCCAATCATACGAAATACGGGTACTCAGCTGCATTGCCGGTGTCCATTTTGCGATGATCGTAAGGCACACCTCAATATCAACCTGGGGAAGAATGTCTTCCGATGCAATCGGTGTGGCAAAGGCGGAGGCATCCTTCATCTCTATGCGGAGGCCAACGGCGTTGCTCTTTGCACTGCCTACGAGGAGCTGTGCCGGATCTTTCGGACTGGAGAGCGGGTCCCTGAGCGCAAAGTCCAAAGAGCAAAGACCAGAGTAAAACCGTCGAAACCAGCACTGGAACTGGCCTCTGTGGAAGTGCGCGATAACACCTACAGCAACTTCCTTTCCCTCTTATCCCTGGGCACTGCGCACCGGGAGTCCCTGCTTGGGCGGGGACTCTCCGGTGATGAAATCGTCAGGCTCGGATACAAAACGACGCCTGCCGTCCGTGCTCCCAAGATAGTTGCTGAGCTGCTGGAGCGCGGATGTGATCTCCGAGGGGTCCCGGGATTCTTCATAGATGAGGAGTCTGGAAAGTGGAAGCTCGACATTCGGGCAACTGGGATCATGATTCCGGATCGGAATTGCATGGGACAGATCGAGGCCATCCAGATCAGGTTGGATCACGACAAGAGGTCCAAATTCAATACCCTGACAAGCGTGGATAAGTACTACGGAGCTGTGGCCTCATGCTGTCCGCATTTTATCGGTGTGGAAGATGATGTGGATGCCGTCTATCTCACAGAAGGTGTCATGAAGGCGGATATTGCGCGATACTTTTCCGTCGCTCTGGGCCATCCGTGCGCTTTTGTGGGCCTGACTGGTGTGGGTAATATCAACCAGTATATCCGTGCCCTAAGTGAACTGAAGGCTTTTGGAATCAGCACGATCAAGGTGGCCTTTGATATGGATCTCAATGTGAATGAGAATGTTCGAAAGGCGCGTGAGCGTGTGATACAAGTCGGCAGTGAGGCGGGCTTCGAAATGATCCCGAAACGATGGAGCGCAAACTATAAAGGAATTGATGACCTTCTGTTCGCTTTCGTTGAACGAAGAAGGATCACGGACAGTATTTTTGGCAGGCTATAGGAAAATCGTGGCCGCTCATCATGAAGGTGAGCGGCCTCCGCAATGGAGGAAGTGACAATGTACCTGGAGATATTTTTTTCGGATCTGAACCCGGCGGCTCAACAGCGAGTGCTGGATTTTTACGGGTACTCAGACCCTAAAGACGGAAATTTCGATTTGGATATTGAGCCTCTCTGTGTACTGGAGAGCGACCTGGAGGATGATTGATATGGGCTATCACACTGACTATACCATTGTGGCTTCTCCTGTCACAGAGGAAGTTTATGAGAAGATCGACAAAGTATTACGGACCTTCAACGGCTATGTAGAATCCAATGGGGTAGACAACGGCGTTGGTGAATGGATGGATGCGGATGATACCTGGTATGATTTCCACAAGCACATGATCGAGGTGTCCAGGGTATTCCCAGAGGTCCATTTTGTCCTGTATGGAGAAGGCGAAGACAGAAGCGATATATGGCGAGAGCACTATATCGGCGGGAAATATCAATGCAACGGAACGAGCACTCTCTATGCGCCCTTCCTGCCCAGCAAGATGAAAGATCCGGCTGATGAGAGCAATCCATCTGATTCAAAAACGGGGTATGAAATGGAGCAGCTGTGGTCCGTACATACAATGCTGCACAACTGCGTGCGTGAATTACTTGGAGAGAGTGAATCGGATTTTGCACTGGAGGATGACCAGTATCTCGCCTGCCTTCGTGTGCTCACTGAACACCTTACGGAGAGCGGGTTTGAGGTCCTAAATCTCTTTAGAGAAGAGGCATCCAAAGCGGTGAAGTAAGAAAGAAAAAGAACGCTAAGGGGGCAGGCTTTGCCCTCTTAGCGTTCTTTCTTTTTGTTGCCACCTCTAATATTTTGAGGCAAGAGTGCAAGGATGCAAAGCATCTTGAATGGTTGCCCCTTTTATGATAGGTTTATTGTAACATAGTGTGCCTATTTAGGAGGGACATGGCTAATGAATATGACTGAGAAACAAAACGCCTTGTTTTCTGAGTGGAAGAAAAAAGAGCCGGGCTTGGTAACAGATGGTGTAATTGATGAACAGCAGTACCTCAAAGCGCCGGTGCGAATTTGCTTTCTCTTGAAAGAAGTGAACGGCGGTGAAGACTGGGATCTGTGCGACTTCGTGCGGAAGGGTGGACGTGCTCAGACTTGGAATAATATCTCCAGATGGGTGTACGGGATCTATCATTCCGGGCGTGACATTCCCTGGACAGACCTGCAAGACATCGACAATGCGTTTCGCCAGGATTATCTGCAATCGATCTGTGTAGTTAATGTGAAGAAACGCAGCGGAAAATCGGAAGCAGACAATGGCCTCGTGTATCGAGCTGGAGAACGCTACCGGGATCAGCTCAGAAAGCAGCTTGAGATATATGATCCGCAGGTTCTCATCTGCTGTGGCACTGCCGATAGCTACTTTGATTTCATCACAGAATTTGAAGACCCTCAATGGCAAACGACCAGTCGTGGGATATGGTATGTGAGAGAGCCAACCGGCAGACTTGTGATATCCTATGCACATCCGGAAGCGCGTGCCCGTGATAATCTCCTCTACTACGGTTTAATAGATGCATATAGAGAGATTATTTATGGGAAAGGGTTACATGGGATCTGAGAGCAAGTGCCCTAATATCTACAGGCACATAGGAATAGGAAATGCGATCAAATATGTGCCTAATCGTTTTGCGTTGTTTGTTATTTTGTAGATGCTTCATAGAGTGGAGGAGGAACTCGTTTGATAAAGGTTACATTTGTGAGCATGTGGCATTCAATAGTGCCGGCATCGGCAGCTCTCCTTTGTGATGAACTTGCTGCGTTATTTCAGCAGGAAGATGAAATTGAGTTCTGGTTTCATAGCTGTCATCTACCAACGAGCCAATGGTTCTTAAAACAAATAATCAAGTTAAAGGTGCATGCTCATGCCGAAATCAAAATAGTCGATGTTGTTGACCCATTAGTTGACGATGGGCTCATCAGGGAAGCGGCAGAGCAGCTTCAGTATGACAAGTTTGAGGTGGACGGGGATGTTCGTATCCAATACGCTCCGGATTTGAATAGTAGGATGAAATGTGGATCAAAACATTTTCTTGCACGCTCAAATCAAGTAAATAGATGGATGATTGATCAGTGCGATTATTTACTTGCCTATTACTATGAAGGGATACCTAACAGGGCAACGTCATATGTTCGACACGGATCGCGCAATCCCAATGTCACTGTCATCTCGGTAATTGATCGTAATACGGCCTCCCAGATTGAAAAACGGATTGGCGAAATAGAAGGACGCAAAAGGCTTATTTTAGACGGGATTAGGAATGGTAGGACATATAAATCCATAGGGGATGAGTTTCATATTTCTTCAAGCCGTGTAATGCAGATTACTGACAGGGTATTTCAAAAGATCATGTATGCCATTCATGATGAATAAGGCCAAAATGCTGAAGCCTCTGCTCGCTAAATAGTGGGTTGAGGCTTCAGCATTTCGCTTTATCTTATTGACAATATTTTGTAGAGCAATGAGTTCAATGTCATATTATGTCGTTGCAGTGTGTTATAATGCAGGTATCACAGAAGATACAGGGGCGGAGGTGAAAGAAAAACTGTGGAGAAATATTCCCGGACGGATAAAAACACCAGGATATTGATGCTCTACCACCAGCTGCTGAACGGGGAGCATATTGACAAGGCCGCGTTTTCACTGGAGCACAATATCACAGAGCGGAGCTTTGACCGTGACATCGAAGATATCCGCTTATTTTTAAGTGAGATCTTCTCGTCCAATGAACTCCTGTTCGACAAGGAGAGCAGAACATATTACTTGACAGGAGAGCAGCCGCAATACATCGATCGGATGGAGGCGGTGGCCATTGGGAGGATACTGCTTTCCAGCGCCTCCCTCCGCTATGATGAAATGATGGGGCTGCTTCATGTGCTTCTGACTACGGTTTCCGAGGACGATGCAAACGCGGTCCGGCGCTATCTTCGACGAGGGATAGCGGAGTATACATCGAAGACCACCACTGCCGTTCTGAAACTGCTGGGTGATTTGTATGAAGTCATTCTGACAAATCAGAACATCGAAATCACCCTGTCGGGGGCCGGAGGAGAGCAGACAACAAAACTGGTTTCGCCCCTGGAGCTGAATCTTATTGGGGATCGTTTTTACCTGATTGCAGCGGACGCGCGATTGCCGGAGGATGTCACGCATTATCCATTGGAGCAAATCATTGGATTTACGCAGTCAAAAACAGCGCATTCCATTTCACAAAACAGATCAAGTACATTGGGAGGGCAAGTAAAATGGCAAAAGTAAAAATTCCATTGATTATGAAAAATGGCGAGAAGGCCAAGGACATGGAGAGCCTGCGAGAGCACTTTGATGTGGAAACCGTGGTCGGGTACTTTCTGGATGGAAAGCTCTCCAAGTGGCTGGATGACCGCTACTACGAGGAGGAGGCGGAAGCCGTAGCCCAGCTGGATCGGGATGATCCGCAGCTGGCCAGCAAGCTGTGCAGCATTTTGGGGGTGGAGTACACCGGCGGCGACGCGATCGACACGGAGGAAATCATGCAGCGGAAGGAGCGGCTGGCCCATCTGCGGCAGCTGACGGATGATGAGGAGATCCTTCGGAGAATTGACAGTGTGGCCTTTAACCAGGAAGAGCTGGCGGAGCTGTATGACCGGGGTGTTGAAACCATCTATCTCTGTGAGGGCAAGTTCGAGATCCCCAAGTCGAAACAAGAGTTGCACTATATTTTGATTGGGGATCCGACGGCTGATGGATTGAAAGAGCTGTCACCTGATGAAGATGAAAAAGGGGCTGATGATTTTGCACCCGAGATCGTAAAGTATAGCGGATCGCGTGAAGATGCTATGAAGAATGGCCTGATCCCGGTTTATAAGGGCGCAATTCCATCTTTGCGTGTTATTACCAATGAAATTCGGGTTGATTTGTCAGAATATTGGCGTATGTGGCTGTTAGGATATACGAAACAGCACCTCATATTATCGGCACAGCAAGCACCTACTTCCAATAAAGTTGTTTTGGCCGTTGATAGGAAGACCGGGTCTGTCCAGTCGTTGAATATTGACCACAGAATTGGTGCTATTCCGGGAGCAGAGTTTGTCAATGGGACAGACAAGTATTTCCTGATTTGTGGCAAAAAAGGGCTCTATCTATACGATATTACACATGATAAATTACAAATTTTTGAAAACTTCCTTTTTTATTACACATCCCGCCAAGAAGAAACTGCATTTTATTGCAGAGATGGTAAGATTAAAATTATCAATTTGCAAACAGGAGAAATAGAATATACCATACCGCTACCTCGAGCCGATACACCGGGCACGATGTTGCTGACTGAATCCGGGATTTACTGTGGATTTTCCTCTGATACCTACCCTGAACAGTCTGCGGAGTTGTATTATTTTGATTTGGTCACCAAATCTTCTGACCTGATTTTTAGGTCACATTCAGGGGCTGATAAAGCTGCGATTCCGCTCATTGGTACAGTCGAAGGAGACCCTTACTTTGTGGTAAGGGTTGGAGATGGGAGTGAGTACTTTGAAATCTACATCTATAAAATTTTAGATTCGGGTGAAGTTCAGATGCTCTTTTCCAAAGAGAATGTGTCTGATTACGACTGTTATACGCACTATGTGCTATTTTCGGAAGACTGCGATATTTTCGCATTTGACATCTGCACATGTGAAGAACGGAAAATTGCAAAAGATACCACGGACGGACAGATTAGAATAGAGGATGGCTATCTGTATTTCGAGATAGAAGATTATGACGAGGACGGAGATTTGGATGATATTTCATATCGCATCCTTCTTTCTGGTCCGGATTTGACCCCTGAAAAATCCCCTATTTGATTTGCTGGATTGCAGTGAGAATGCTATGAAATAGGAGGTTGCTATATGTTACTGAAACAACAGTTATCAAATTATATGAATGCAGGCTTCCCGATTCTCTATATCGACACTTTTGAAGAAGCAAAGGTAGAGGATACGATTCGCCAGGTTGCCGACCGGCGCACCGTTTGCAGCTGGAGCATGGCAAACGGCTATGGAGAGTATTCCACAAAAACCAATGAGTGGCTGATGCCCCCGACCAAGGATGAATCCACCGAGCTGGTCAAGGTGCTGGAGGGCAAGCTGGCAATGGACGACGATTTGCATCGGACGATCCTTCTGATCAAGGATGCCCACATCGTGCTGGAGAACCTGGAAGTGGTTGCCTATCTGAAAGAGATCGCCATCCGAATCAGCCGTGGGCTGGACTGCTGCGTCATTCTCCTGTCCCCTGTGGTGACGGTGCCGGTTGAACTGGAGAAGTACATCACCCTGCTGGAAAATGACTATCAGAACTTCGAGGACATATGCGGCATCATCAATCGGTTTATTGAGGAACAAGGACTGGACCCGATGACGCCGAAGCTGCTGGAGGACATGGCCGTGGCCTTCAAGGGCCTTTCCGAATTTGAAATCAACAGCCTGCTGGCACTGGCCGCATCCGAGGACGCAGGGTTGAACCACAAGCATCTGTCCCTGATTTTTGAGCAGAAAAAGCAGATCATCCGCAAGTCCGGCATCCTGGAAATGGTCCCGGTCAAGGAAAGGATCGATGACATCGGCGGACTGGAGATCTTGAAGCAGTGGCTGAAAAGAAAGGCAAAAGTCATCCAGAACATGAAGGACGCGGAGAACTTTGGTGTGGATATGCCGAAGGGAGTGCTGATCGCCGGTGTCCCCGGCTGCGGAAAATCTCTGTGCGCAAAAGCAGCCGCCAGTCTGTTTGAAGTCCCGATTCTGCGGCTGGATGTGGGAAAATTGATGGGGAAATATCTCGGCGAAAGTGAGTCCAACCTTCGGAAAGCCATTCATCTGGCCGAAGCCATCGCCCCCTGCGTACTGTGGGTGGACGAGCTGGAAAAAGCGTTTGCCGGCATGGGCTCTGAAGGCGGACACGAGGTAACGACCCGTCTGTTCGGCACATTCCTGACATGGATGCAGGAAAAAACGAGCGCAGCCTTCGTGGTAGCCACGGCCAATGACATCACCAAGCTGCCGCCTGAACTTCTGCGGAAGGGGCGGTTCGACGAGATATTCTTTGTTGGGTTGCCTACAAGCGAAGAACGGAGAAAGATCTTTGAGATCCACATTGCAAAACGCCGGAAGCAGGATATGGCCAAAATCAGACTGTCCGATCTGGTTGCAAAGACCGAGGGGTACAGCGGCGCGGATATCGAGGGCGTTGTGAAGGAAGCTGTGGAATGTGCGTTTGCGGATGGGAAGGATGCAGTCACTACGGAGGACATTCTTGCCGCAATCAAAAACACCAATTCCCTGTCGGTCATTATGAAGGAGCCGCTTGAGAAGATGAAGAAAGAGTACGAGCAGCGGAAGCTGAAAAACGCTTCCAGATAGGAGGTTTGTATGGAGGAAACCATGGAGAATGTCATGCAGATGGAGGAGTGGAACGCGCAGGATGCCGTCACACTCAAGCGTCTCCTGTCCAAGTTCATCAAATCCTATGGAGAAAAAGCTCCCGACCTCGACGATCGGGCGTGGCTGAAGGCTCGCTTTATGGAGGAGCTTCCCTCCATGGATGAAGAAACGGCGGAGCGGCTGGCGTCCGAAACGGTGGCCGCCGTTCAGGAGTATGATGAAAACCTGTCCTCGATCCATCGTGCGGCGGCCAAGGGAACCAGTACGGAGAAGTGGCTCGCCAACCAGATCGCAAAGGCAAGTGCAGGCGTCGCCGTCGCCCAGCATGGGGAATACCTGAAGCAAATCAACACTGCGCTCGCCAATGCCAACGAGCAGATGTTGCGCACTGTAACCACAAACAGTGGTGAGGTCAGTCAGTGCTTCAATCTGGACGGGTTTATTGCGGAGCAGCACCATGTCAACTCCTTCAACGCCAACGCAGCCCTCTCCAAGAGTAAATTTTTTGCGCAGGTGAAGGTCCCGGAAGCCGGAGAGACCTATGGTAAGAACTCCTTTGACATTGTGATCCTGGATGCGACCAAGTCCAAAGCGACCCCTGTTCACCAGTATCAGGTGAAATACGGGGCCGATGCCAAGGCCACGATCCAGCTGCTGCGGGAACACGGCGATGTCACAAAATACTCCAATCAGCAGATTCTGGTGCCGCCGGAACAGTTGGAGGAGGTTCGCAAAGCGTTCCCCGGCAAAACGATTGTATCTGAAATTGGCGGAACAGATGTGGTATCCGTCAAGAGCAGCCCGCTGACAAAGGCGGAGGCCAAGGAACTCCAGCTCAAGGTTCAGCAGGATGGGAGTATTCCCAAAACAGACTGGAACAGCTTCCAGACCAAGGACCTTGCGCTGCAAATCGGAAAAAATGCGGGGATGGTGGGCCTTCAGGCGGCGGTGATCACGACGGGTTTCTCCCTGGCCGAGCAAGCCATCCGGGGAGATGGCATTGATGTGGATGAGAGCGTCTTCCTTGCGCTGAAAACCGGAACAGATGCAGGAATCAAGGCCGCCGCAGCGGGCGCATTGAAGGTGGGCGTGGAAAAGGGAATTGTCAGAATCATCCCGCCTGCAACCCCTATGGGCGTGATCGTCAATATCGCATGTGTCGGCATTGAGAATATCAAGATTCTGATGAAAGTTGCCTCCGGCGAGATCACGATGTCGCAGGCTATGGAACAAATGGGACGGACGACTTGTGCCATGGTCTTCGGCTTAGGATGGGGCGCTGCTGGCGCAGGCATTGGTGCCGCAGCCTTGTCATGGATCCCCATTGTGGGCCCGATTGTTGGCGGCTTCGTTGGCGGCGTTGTGGGGTATATGGCGGGCTCCAAAGTGGGTGAAACCATTCATAAGGGATTCACCGCTATTAAGCGAGGCGTCGCCACTGCCTGTAAAGCGGGATGGAACATGATCAAGAACTTTACGAAAAAAACAATTTTCTCTAGGGTCGCTACCTGAAGTAGTGTAAAGAACTACATCTGATACCTAATGAAAACGAGATGAAAACCCATGAAAGTAACAATTGAGCAAATAAAAAAATTCGCATGACAGCTGATGGACGGTACGTGGCATGATCACTCAGGAGCTGCCACACTGAATATGGTTCGCTTTACCCACAAGGGCTATTGTGTTGTGAATCCCTGGATGGACGAAAAGACCCAAAAAGAGGTTGATCCATATCAATACTATGGGAAAGAAAAGACGGATCGTTTTATTCAAGAAGCTACTAGGAAAATAGAAAAGCGGCAATAGAGCACTTGGCGTAATACGAGGCGGACAGTGGAATCAACCACTGTCCGTCTTTTTGTTCTGATGAATTTCCTGTATCCTGGCAAAATAAATAAATGTGATGCTGGAAGTCTTACAAATAGAAGGACATAAAGAAGCGCTATCTGAGTTTATGCAAACTTATCAGGCTGGATTACAAAGTGAAAACTCCGATTTTCCAACTGAAAACCGGATTATGCTATACTGCGAATATAATTGCCCAGCACATATCATAGTGCATAAAGGAGTGATGCACATGATAGAGACTTTAGGTAGTCGGTTGCGGCAACTTAGGGAGGAAAAGCGGTTACAGCAAGATCAAGTCGCGGCATTGATTGGGGTCAAAAAGAGCACGATCAGTTTATATGAGAACGACATGAGGCAGCCACCCTATGATACCCTGGTTCGATTGGCCACACTATATCGCGTGAGCACAGATTATCTTTTGGGGTGCGCAAGTAATCACACGATAGATGTTTCTGGGCTGACACTCGAAGAGATTTCTGTGATCAACCAGCTCGTGACGATGATGACCTTGAAGAATATACATATGGAGGAACTGGATCCATGGAAACCGGAATGATTACAGTGGAGATTGAGTTGAATAAGGACCTTGTGGATCAAGCGGAAAGGGTATTTCGTCGGTACTCCATCACATTAGAGCAGGCTCTCATCATATTTTTCAACTGGTGCATAGAGAATCCGGAGTTTGCCGGGAGCGAGCTCCTGCGGTGGCGTCAATTGCAGGAAGAGGTGCCGCATGATGGCCGCTGAGGTCCGATACAAGTATTATTCCGCTGTAAAAGAGCGGCCGGTTTCATGGCTTTGGTATCCCTATATTCCATATGGTAAAGTCACGGTTCTCCAGGGGGATCCCGGGGAGGGTAAGTCCACTTTTATGGTTCATCTTGCTGCGGCCCTGTCCCAGGGGGTGAGGCTTCCTGACGGCAGCGCATTGAATGGGCCCAAGACGATCTTATATCAGTGTGCGGAGGACAGCAACGAGGATACGATTAAGCCCAGGCTCATACAGGCTGGAGCAGACTGTGATCGAGTCGCATTCATTGAAGATGATGATCAGAGCCTGACGCTTGACGATGAGCGCCTTGACCGTGCGATCGGAGAGACCGGAGCTCAACTGCTCATCTTAGATCCCATTCAGGCTTACATTGGCCAGGATGGAGACATGCAGAGTGCAACAAAGATGCGCAGCACCATCCGCCGCTTGGCTGAGATCGCGGAGAAACATCAGTGTGCCGTCGTCCTGGTGGGCCATATGAATAAGTCAAAGGGGGGAAAGAACCTCTACAGGGGCTTGGGCAGCATCGACATCGCAGCAATAGCGCGCAGCGTTCTGATGATTGTGCGTGATCAGATGAGCCCAGACATACGCTATATGTTCCCAGTTAAGTCCAGCCTGGCGCCGGAAGGTCAAGCCATCGGTTTCCTTTTTGATCCAGAGCTCGGCTTCCGCTGGATTGGCCGTTGCAGTATGCGCCCAGAAGATGCTGATTACCGGCCCCCACGCATGGGGAAATTGGACCGTGCCAAGGATCTTCTTCTCCTTATGCTTTCTACCGGTGATATGGCAAGTTCCGAGGTATTTGAGCGTATGACCCAGCTCGGATTTTCAGAGCGAACCATTAAATCTGCCAAGAAATCATTGGATATAGATACCTACCGGAAAGGTGGTGCATGGTATTGGAGGAAAATAGAGCTCTGACCCACCCTATGAAACTGCGGCCTGAAGAGATACAGGAATGTGAGGTTCCAATCAGTGAGTTCAAGCGCCATCCAGCTCGAATATGGGAATATCTCGAAGTCAGGGGTCATGTTGTCATCATTACAGTCAGGCGGAAACGAGATGCAGCTATCATGTCGCTCGAAACCTATGCAGGTTTTACAGATCATCCAGACGAGGCATTGAAACAGATGCTTGAAGAGATAGACCGCCAGAAAAAGGAGAGGGAATGCGATGCCACCACTTAGAGTTGCTGCTTATGTCAAGCTGGCAAAACTATGGGAGCGGAGTCGCGATTCTGCCCTCGCCTATCATAGAAGATATTACCAGGAGAAATTTGTGGATAATCTTGATATGCAGCTTGTAGATGTCTATGTGGATATCACAGGTAAGAAGGAGATAAAAAACCGTCCTGAGATGTTGCGGCTGCTCAGAGATTGCACGCTGGGGCAAATCGACTGCATTGCCACACAGACGCAGGCATATTTGGCCGCCAACTCAAAAGAGTTCTTCTACCTGATTAAGTTTATCTTCGAGATGGAACCTCCCATAGAGATTATCACAGAGGACATCGATTACAGTTTCAACACCATAGCGAATCTGGATCATCAGCGGGAGACACTGCTGAATACAGCAAATAAGTATGCTGGATTATCTCCAAGCTCATACGAAATGTGGAAAACCAGCATTGTAGAGGGAATGAATAAACTCCTTCTCTAAGAATTTATCAACAAATATCAACAAAGAGGGATTGGCATGGAAGACAGAGAGACCGGTCTGCTGCACCAGGAGGAAACGGCGGCCGTCGGGAGTGGAGCGCACGCTGAGGATAACGATATTACCTCCCTGACATCAGAGGACGAGCGGGAGTTTGTTCGGGAGATGATTCGAAAGCGTAGGCAGCATGACTGGGCCTCCAGAGCAGTCTTCCAACCGGCCAAACCAAAACCGAGCATCAGAGATGAGGGAAAAAAAGAAGTCGCCGCCTATACTCGCGTGAGCACACTCAGCAAGGATCAGACATCCTCCATTGAAAATCAGACGCAATACTATACCGAGAAAATCGAAAAGAATCCGAATTGGAACCTGCAACAGATCTATACGGATGAGGGAAAATCCGGAACCTCTATGCGCCGCCGGGAGCAGTTTAAGAAAATGATCGCGGACGCTGCTGAGAAGAAAATGGACTTGATCCTGTGCGCCAGCGTTTCCCGCTTTGCACGAAATGTGTCTGACTGCATAGACCAGGTCAGGTTGTTGCGGACGATGAACCCATCACACCCGGTGGGCGTCTATTTCGAGACGGAGAACATCTACACGCTTGATCCTGACAGTGACCAGAGTTTGCAGATCCATGCGCTCTTGGCGGACTGGGAATCGGCCAATAAGAGCCGTCGCATGATTCTTTCCTATGACCAGCGGATCTGCACCGGCCAATATCCAGTACTTGACCTTTTAGGCCTGAAGCACACCAAAGACGGTGACTTGGTAATTGAACCGGAAGGTGCCAAGACTTGCCGCTTTATATTTCTTGCCCTTCTGGTAGGGTATAGTGCTGAAGAAGTCGCTGTGATTCTCACCAACAAGGCGAGACCCACTTTACATGGGCGGACTGACTGGACGCCGGGGATGGTCAAGAACATCCTCACCAATGAACGGCGCTGGGGTGATTTGCAGGCGAGAAAGACGATTGTGATCGACTACAAGGCCGGGAAGGTTGCTAAGAATCACAACGACCGGGATGCAGCCTTTATCCCAGACCACCACCAAGGTATTGTGAGCAGGGAGATTGCCAGTGCGCTCAAGTATCTCATGTCCAGCAGCAGGCAGGTAAATGGGCTATCAGAACTTATCGTTATCAATCAGGGCACGCTGAAAGGCTTTGTAAGCGTGTCTCCGGGCTGGAGCGGGATAGATGAGGAAACCTTCGTCCATGCGTGCAAATGCGCTTACAGCGAAGCTGAGTGGCTCCAGATCGAGGGAGAAGCACGCTTGCTGACTGGACAGGAACACTCCAATGTTCTTTCCATGGAACTGACCGGTTATGAGGTACCGCGTGGGGTTTATTTCATGGGAAGGAATACGCCGGCTCTGACTATGAGCAATCGTTCCCTATCGTTTAATAAGGCTTGCCATGACCGGCTTGGGAACTGTCAGTACATTGAAGTTCTCTATCACCCTATTCTTCAGACGCTCATTGTACGTCCATCCGGTGAAGAAGCGCCCAATGCAGTTCGGTGGATCAAGCCGGATGGAAAGCTCGTGACTTCCATTTCGGCCAAAGCTTATGTAGGTTCCATATACGATAAAATGGATTGGTTTCGCGACTACCGTTTCCAATTTAGAGGCATTTCGAGAGAGCGCGGCAAAGGCAGGATTTTGTTCTTTCATCTGGAGGAGCCACGCATCATTACAGGCAAATCACTTGGGAAATCGTCTGTGACGGATGATGAAAATGAGTCTCCGATCCAGTACATCCCTTATAGAGGGGGGGATGCAAAAACATGTCATCTGACAGGAAGAGCGTATCCGCTGGAATGGGCAGAAAAGAGAATAGGCGTCAGTATGTCTTTACAAAAACATAGAGATGCACTCATGCACATAACTGCGGAAGAGGATATTTTTGAACCGGGTATAGCCATCACAAATCCGATGATCGGCGAGTTGCCGGACATAAATGCGGTGCAGGAAGAGGTCGATGAACTCCTCCTGTCGATGTGAAAGACGAGGTGATACGATGGAAATGAATGCAGTTCAGACGAACACAAAGCCAACCGCCAAAGAGCAAGGTTACTCTGTTCGCGAAACTGAGCTAATCCAAGAGCTGATCAAAGCGCGGCTGGAGCATAAAGCCGAACTGGAGCATGAGAGTCTGGAAGGCTATGAATTGCCACCCCGCACACAATTCTCCATGTTGAAAAAACCTGCCCTTACGATCAAATACGGGTATCTCAAATTCAACATGGCCTGCGTTCACCTGTTTGAGGGTGTCCAGTACATTCTCCCCATTGTGAATCGTGCAAGACGGCGCATAGCGGTCGTAACCTGCGCTGAAGAAGAAAGTGCCTCTGTGCAATGGGCAAGGCAAAAGGATGGAATTTGGATCAACCGGGAAATCTCGTCTGTTGAGGTTGTCGAAAAGATCTTTGCGTTCATGGGTTGGGACCGGTTGTGCCGATATAAAGCTTTGGGCCATGTTGCGACATCAAGCAGCGGCTTGATCTTGGTCTTTGACCTGAATGAAGCGATCATGTTCGGCGCAAAGCCGGTAGAATACGAGGATCCCGAGACTGGTCAGGTCAAAAAGCGGCAAGTGAAATTCTATCCGGACGAATATAAGGATTGCATTGGAAAGTCCTATAATGACTATGCCGCAAGCAGGCAACTTAACCTATTTGAGGATTTGACCGGATACGCAGATGAGCCTGGTGGGGGGAGCGAATATGAAGGAAGTTCATACTCTGTCCAAGAGAACACCTAGAATTTCTCTGTTTGGCAAGAAGAATGCGATTGGGATTGGAAAAGATGTGATCTTGCTACTGGGGGTTCCAACCCATATCAGGATAAGAGTGAATGAAGAAAATGACTCTCTCGTGATTGAGCCCACTGAGGGAAAAGAGGTCATGTCATTCAAAGTGCCTGACCGTTTCCTCACAGATCGTCATTGCAACTTCAGGATTTACAGCCAACAATTTGTCCAGAACCTCATGCGGCTGAACGGCATGGATGAGCAGGGAAGCTACTCGATTGAAGGGAATTACTTAAAAACTCAAAATGCGGCTATATTTAAGCTGCGGCGTCCTGTAGGTGCTTCACAGGTTGTCCAGTGAGATGCAGAATAAAGAATAGGCAGCAAAGCGTTGTAATCACATAACGCCTGCTGCCTATCTCAATATGCAAGGTAGAATGCTACTTCCATCCATCGAGAAGCACTTCTCGTTGCCAATCGTACTCTTGAGGTAGGGGCTTTTATCCTATGCCAAACTCAGGAGCGTATTTTATCGTTCCGTGAACTTTGTCGCGTGGTTCACCGAGCATATAGACCATGAAATTTTCACTGGGCACATCGAATGGAGCCTTTATCCCAAAACCTTCAGCGGGTGAGTACCCTAACTTTGGGTAGTATTTTTCACTTCCCAACACAATAGAGTGAGTAAAACCCAGTTCTGCTGCAATTTTGTGTCCCTCTCGGACTAGGGCTTTACCAATTCCCCTTCGCTGGTACTCCGGCAAGACGGACAGCGGAGCTAAAGCGAGAACTGGTTTTCCATCAACCGTTGCTTTTGTAAACATGATGTGCCCTACGAATTTCCCATCTGTCTCGGCCACTAGCGACAGCTCCGGTATAAAAGCATCTCCTTTTCGCAGAGCATCTACCAAGTCCTGCTCGTTTCCATCGGCGTGTTCGGCGCTTTCAAAGGCGCGTTTTATAACAGAATACACCGTCTCATAATCTTTTGTCGTTTCTTTTCTGATATGCATGGAGATCTCCTAAGTTCATCGTTTATTTTTATGTCCTGGCGTTTTTGATATGACGTCAAGACCTTCCAGCCATATGCCGTCATGGCTCACATGGGTGTTAGACAAGGGCATTCCTACGATTTTCGAAAGATTAGGCAGCGCTTCGTAATCGGAAAGGCTCAGGCATTCATCGTCTGTATTATCAGGAAAGTAATTGATTTTCCAGAAATATCGATCTGTTACTTCAATCTCAAAATCTTCACCATGAGTAAAGCAGCATCGCCTCAACAGGTCCCTCATTTCTTCGAAAGTGTAAAATAGGGCATATATTTTTCTCATGTGCATCCACCTTACATCTGAATTACAGTAAAACCTGCGATGGGCGGCGCTTGACCGGAAAAAATAGTGGGGGCACCTGAGATAGAATATTTTCCATCTTCCATTTTTTCGAACGGGGACACATTGATCTCGCACTTGTCAATCCCGAGATCCTCAGACATTTCCTCGCGGATTGCATCGGCGAGTTTATCATAAACAGCGTCTATGCTTTCACCATATTCAACGGCAGTAATGTCTTTGGAATTCCCGCCTTCATCGATTGTGTAGAGCACATATTTGTGACTGCCATTGGTTTGGACAGGTTTGCTGTGTTTCCCTTGATAATCTGCATCCGTGTCAGCAGATTGCTCTTTCGACCGGATCGTGCAGTAATAAAAGGGATCGATTTTAAGAACATGACAAATATTTAGGCCGATTCGAAATGTTGTGCTGTAAAAGCTGCGTTCACCGCTCTCAAATCTTTGGTACTGTCGGATGTTGATTCCTGCCCGGTCAGCGACCTGCTGCTGCGTCATACCAAGGGCTTCCCGTTGCTTCTGCAACTCCGCACCAGGAGCCAAAATGGTTTCGAGAAGTCCTATCCCAGGTATTTCGTCCGTGTCCATGTGAAATAAAAATCCGTATTTCCTCAAATTATCATAGTATCCCATGGCTACTCATCCCCCTTATGACCAGCTGGTCGTATTGATGACATTGTACGGCCAGTTGGTCGTAATGTCAATCTTGAAATATAGTTGAAAGCACACAGGGCCAGGGAATCTAACGGCGAGATTCTCTGGCCCTGCTGTGGTAATTCTTAACTTTCTGTCGGCTTTAACTTGGTAGCAATGGGAAAGCCATTGATCTCTATGCCGTCATCTGCGGGAAGAAGCAGATATTTTCGGCCGTCAATTTCCCGCAGCTCTATCAGGTAGCTGCGATCTGGGTCCATCGAAACGGAGGCATCGGCAGTCTTCACCTCAAATCGGCTGCTGTCCATGAGATTAGCGGGATTGAGGACGCCCTGGCCGAAGTAATCATCACACTGCCGCTGGAATTCCTCCACCTTCGCTGTATCAACTCCTTGCTCCATAAGAACAGAACCTATCTCTTTGGCAGTCACCTCCAGAGGTTCCTCCGACCGGCTCTCCTGATGGGCCACGATTTTTTCCCGCAACCGCTCATGGAGGGTCTGGATCACCTCCACATTGCAGGCATCCCCCAAAGCCTCACTGAGGGCATTTTGGAATGCCTCCTTCTGCTCGGCAGCGGACATGGGCGGTTCAGTGTGGAAGACGGCATCGATGAACTCCTGGTGGAGCTGATCGGCCTTTCTGGAGTAGAACAGTGCATTATATAGATTTGCGGTTCTGTCATCAAAGGCCGGAAATAAGAAGCCCAGCTCTGGTGGGGCCACTGTCTGGGCAGCGTATGCGTGGAACTCGTTGTCTCCCGGGAAGAATCCCAAACTCTCCTTGCCCTGTTTCACTGGGCAGACACAGCAAACAATGTAGGAGAACACCTGGTCGCCAGCGTCTGCCTGGTTTGCTCCGTCCTTACCTCGATAAGGTACATCATAACTATCATGAGCCAAGAGCAATAAGTAGTTGCTCTCCTCCAAATCAAGGCTGGAAATGACTTTCTCGTAAAATTCCCGACGCACACTACCGTCCTTCAGTCCGGAGTCACGCAAGGAGGTGAGGAGGCGGTGCTCGTCGCTGTCTGCCACCTGTTGGGTGGAGAAGACGATGTCTATGAGATTTTTGCCAAGTTTGCCGGAGAGAGCCTTCTTTAAGAGACCCAGGTACTTTTCCGCCTCTTCCTGGGGCATAGAGCCCAGAGGCTCGTCCAGATCAGAGATGATCTCCCGACTTCCACCATTCACAAAACAGCCGTAGATATGGCTGATG